>ERZ778022.1427-NODE-1427-length-31935-cov-5.194762_pt1 | contig 31935 bp, 29 predicted proteins | sample MGYA00375752_ERZ778022 | MGnify/ENA primary metagenome ERZ778022 (study PRJEB29350, sample SAMN05389826) | bioreactor metagenome | isolation source: Thiocyanate bioreactor | place: South Africa: University of Cape Town | collected 2014-04-04 ...
CGTCGAGCACAAGGATTTCGTCTGGGGCCTGATCGCCTCGATGTATCTCGGCAATGTGGTCGGCCTCGTGCTGGTGCTGACCACGGTGCCGATCTTCGCCTCGATCCTGCGCGTGCCGTTCGCGGCGATCGCGCCGATGATCGTGGTGTCCTGCGCCATCGGCGCTTACGCGATCCAGAACGCGATGTTCGACATCTGGCTGATGCTGCTGTTCGGCGTGGTCGGCTATGTGTTCAAGAAGATCGGTATTCCGCTGGCGCCGTTCACGCTGGCGCTGGTGCTCGGCAGCCGCGCGGAAGATGCGTTCCGTCTCGCCATGATCGGCTCGGGCGGCAGCGTGGGCGTGTTCTGGTCGAACGGGCTTGTCGGCTCGATCACCACGCTCGCCATCGTGCTGCTGTTCTGGCCGGTGATCGACCGGATCTTCGCGAGCTTCGGCGGCAAGAAGGAAAGTCCGGCGCGGGCGTAGCGAGTTCTGTGGCCGTCACCCTGAGGTGCCGTAGCGTAGCGGAGGCCTCGAAGGGCGGCGGCGCTTCCTGACGCGCCATCCTTCGAGGCTCGCAAGTGCTCGCACCTCAGGATGACGGTTCGGATGCGTTGATGAGAGTTGGCAAGGCGTCATCCTGAGGTGCGAGCCGCTCTTTGCGGCGAGCCTCGAAGGATGACGGAAAAGGATCTAATCCTGAAGAGGTTTGCCACCTCGGCGACGTGCTAAATTCTTGACCGCGTTCCAATCAGATTTGATGAGTGCCTGCTTTTCGCTCGACTCCATCCCTTGATCTTCCGTTCAGCAGCGATGGCATCCGTAATTCGATCAAAGTGCTGAGACCAAACTAGGTTGACCGGTCTGCGTGAATGCGTGTAGCCGGGAAAATACCCCTGATTGTGTTGGCTGATCCTGATCGTGAGATCATCGCCGGTCGCAGAGCCGACATAGTAAGATTTGTCCGCACATAGAAGAATGTAGACGTACGCACCCATCGCTCGCCATCCTTCGAGGCTCGCAAGCGCTCGCACCTCAGGATGACGAGCTTTTCCAAAATTAGTTTTGCACCGCGCCCGTGATCTTGCAGGAACCTTCAGCCGCGTCCTGATCGATAAACGGGAATTTGGTCTTCTTGAACAGCTTGGTGGTCTTCGCCTTGACGGTCAAAGCAAGGCGCTGGTCTGTCTCGATCTTCCGGCCGCCGGTCTTTGACATGTAGTCGCACTTCACGCGCACATCCTTGACGGCGAAATCATTGTCGTTGGTGACCCGGATGTCGGCGGTGCCGATATTGTTGGTGCCGGGCTTGCGCCACTTCTCGATCACGATTTTCACGTTGTCGCCGGGATCGGCGGCGAAGGCAGGAGCGGCCGCGCCGAGCAGGACGGCGGCGAGGGCTGAAGCGATGACCATTCTCATGATGCAAATCCTGGCGTTTCAAACAGGGATCGAAAAAGAACCGGATGGCCCGGATCAGGCAATCGACGTGTCGCAATCAACGTAAGCATTGAGCGAAAGCGTTTCGCCGTTACTATAACGGCAGTCACGACAAAACGATAACTTCAATCTGGGCAGGACTGGCAATGAACGACATCTGGCGTCTTTCCGCGACTGAACTTGCGTCGCACATCCGCTCCCGCAAGATTTCCGCGCGCGAAGCCGCCTCTGCCGCGCTGGTGCGGCTCGATGCCGTCAATCCGGCGATCAATGCGGTGGTGGAACACCGTCCGGACGAGGTGTTGGCACGAGCGGATGCCGTCGATGCGGCGATTGCGAAGGGCGGGCAGCCGGGGTTGCTGGCGGGCGTGCCGGTTACCACCAAGGTCAATGTCGATCAGGCCGGATTCGCCACCACCAACGGCGTGCGGCTGCAGCGCGACGTGATGGCGCAGCACAACAGTCCGGTGGTGGACAACCTGCTGAAGGCTGGCGCGGTGATCGTCGGCCGCACCAACGCGCCCGCGTTTTCCTATCGCTGGTTCACGACCAATCTCCTGTATGGCGATACGAAAAATCCGCGCGATCCGTCGATCACGCCGGGCGGCTCGTCGGGGGGTGCCGCCGCCGCGGTAACGGCGGGCATCGGTCACATCGCCCATGGCACCGACATCGCAGGATCGATCCGCTATCCGGCCTATGCCTGCGGCGTGCACGGCCTGCGTCCGACGGTCGGGCGCATTCCGGCGTTCAACGCGGCGCTGCCCGAGCGTCCCATCGGTCCCCAGATCACGGCGGTGTCCGGTCCCCTCGCGCGCACGGTCGCCGATGTGCGGCTGGCGCTGCATGCCATGGCGCAGCGCGACGTGCGCGATCCATGGTGGGTGCCTGCGCCGCTGGAGGGGCCGCCGCGCGAGAAGCGTGCCGCGCTGTGCCTGCGTCCCGGCGGGCTCGAGACCACGAAAGAGGTTGCCGCTGCGGTCGCCGATGCGGGCAAGCGGCTGGAGCGGGCAGGGTGGATCGTCGAGGACATCACCGACATTCCGCCGTTCGAGGAAGCTGCGGACCTGCAGGTCAAGTTCTGGCTGGCGGACGGCTATGACGCGATGCTCGATGCCGCTGAACGCGAGGGCGATCCCGGCGCGCTGGCCGTGCTGCGCGGCCATGAAAAGACCGCGCGTTCGCTCGACTTCGCCGCGTTCTCTAAAATGCTGACGCGGCGCGCGACGCTGGTGCGTGCGTGGGAGACGTTCTTCGAGACCTATGCGGTGATTGTGATGCCGCCGTGCGGCGAACTGCCGTTCGAATGGCAACTCGATTTGAAGGACGAGGCCTCATTCAGGCGGGTGTGGCGCGCGCAGATGCCGCAGATCGCGCTGCCGTTTGTCGGCCTGCCGGGGCTGACAGTCTCGACCGGCCTCGTCGGCCGTTCGCCGGTCGGCGTTCAGATCGTCGCGGGGCGCTACAGGGAAGACCTTTGCCTTGCGGCGGGCGAGGCAATCGAGGCGGGCGGCGTGCCGCCGAGCCCGATCGATCCCGTATTGGCCTGAATCCTGCGCTTGGCGCGGAAGACGCTCTCCGTTTCGGCGAGAAGCTGCTGGGTGCGCCGGACGACGCTGCGTCCCAGCTTGAGATCGCGATTGGCGACATGGAGCAGGCGGCGGCCTTCAGTGACGAGTTCGCGCGCGTGCTGAATCTGCTCTTCGAACGAAACAACTGGAACAGTTGCTGTCTCCGGCTTGGCCGTCGTCATGATCCGGCTCCCGAATCTGGTTTGACCTGTTATGCCTCGGTCAAGTTTGCCTTGATCGCCTGTGCCTTGCAGTTACCAACGCCGATGTTAGCCAATCGTTCGGGCGGAGTCCCGATGGTCAGTGGAAAATTTTCCCCGCAAGCGGATTCGTAGGCCAATGTCTTGGAGATACGGGAGAATCCGCCATTGAACCGGATCAGGAGTGGTGCCGTCCAAGGAGGGTGGGGCGCTTCTTGCGCGAGCGGGCACGGCAATTCTATGTTTCTGGTACGGGGATCAGGGTGGCGATGACTCAAGCGAAAACAGCGGGCCGGGCTGCGGCTTCGGATGCGCCGGCGGCGACCACGCCGGCGGGCAAGGTCGGCGTCTATCTTGCGCTGTTGCAACTGTTCTTTACCCTGGGCTGGACGATCTATGTCATCTACCTGCCGCAACTCGCCGCGAGGGTCGGGCTGCCGTCGGGCGCCGTGATCGTCATGCTTCTGGTCGATCAGGCGATCTTCACCGTCACCGACACACTGATGGGTATCGCCGCGGACCGCATGACACTCATTGCCGGACGCCTCAGCCGTGTTGTGATCTGGCTTACAGTGGCGTCATGCGCGGCCTTCATGGCACTGCCGTTCGTCGCCGGTCTCGGTCCTGATGCGAAGATCGTGTTGATCGCTCTCACGCTGATCTGGGTCGTGACATCGTCGGCGCTTCGCGCGCCGCCGCTCGCGCTGCTCGGCAAGTTTGCGGCGAAGCCGTCGATCCCGATCCTGTCGTGTCTCACCATGCTTGGTTACGGCATTGCCGGTGCTGTTTCGCCTTATCTCGGCGTGGCGCTGCGCGATCACGATCCGCGCATTCCGTTTGTGATCTCGAGCGTGGTGCTGCTGGTGACGGCGCTGACCATGTCATGGATCGAGCGGCAGTTGCGCGAAGGCCAGCTCACCGCACCGGAACGCAAGCCGCTCGTGATTCCGGCATCACCCGGCGCGCTGGCGATGACCTTCATCGCGGCGGTGCTTATTCTGGCGCTCGGCTACCAGTTGCATTTCAGCGTCAACAGCGCGCCGCTGTTCTTGCGATTCGCCAAGCAGCCGGACCTGCAATGGCTGATGCCGGTCTACTGGATCGGATTCAACATCGCGATGTTTCCGGCGAGCTTCATCACGCGCCGCCTCGGCGGCCTGCTGGTGATTGGCTGCGCGGGATTGCTCGGTGCGTGCGCGGTGTTCGGCATGGTGAATGCGGGCGGACTGAACACCATGATTGCGATGCAGTTCCTCGCGGGGGCGGCATGGGGCTGCATCCTGATGAGCGCGATGGCCGCCGCCATCGCGGTCAGCGGTGGCGCGGAAGGAAAAGTGCTCGGGCTGATGTTCTCGGCGCTGGCGCTGGCGACATTCACGCGCATCGCTGCGACTGCGGGAGGACTGAATCGCAACACCGCCTATGAGGCCTTGCTGCAATGGACGCCGATCCTGTGCTGGGCGCTGGCCGGCGCGGCGCTGCTGGTGATCGCCGTCACGCGGCTGCGCAAATGGCGGGACAGCGCAGACCCTGCGAGCGCGCCGCTCTAGGGAGAGGTGAAGGAACGTGCAACCTCTTTCACCTCTCCCCGCGAAGGGGGAGAGGGAGATCGACTAAGCCACGATCCCCGCCGCGCGCATCTTGGCGATCTCAGCCGCCGAGAAGCCCGCCGCCGCCAGCACCTCATCGCTGTGCTGGCCGACATTCGGCGCCATGCGCGGCTGAACTTTCTTCGCGCCTTCGATGAAGATTGGCGTGTTGATGGTGCGCAGGTCGCTGTCGGCGAACGGCACCACGGCTTCAGTCACGCGCATCTGTTCGTCGTCGGGAATGTCGGCCGGAATGCCGACCACGCCGAAGATCAGGCCGTTGCCGTCCAGCGCCTTGCGCCAGTGCGCCAGCGGCTTGGTCGCGAATACCTGATCGAGGATCGCGATCAATTCCGGCGCGTGCTTGTGGCGTGCCATCTTGGTCTCGAAGCGCGGATCGGCCAGGAGGTCCTCGCGCGCGATCACCTTCGCGAACACGGGAAACTGCTTTTCCTCGTTCAGCAGCGAGAGAATAATCCAGCGGTCGTCGGCGCATTTGTAGTGACAGGTCACGGCATTTAGCGCGCGGTCGCGCGGCGGCCGCTTCTGAAAGGTCGCGCCGCACAGCGCGGCCTGCGCGTAGATGCCGTTGGACCAGATGCCGTTGACCATCAGGTTCGACATCACCTGCGTGCCCTTGCCGGTGCGTTCGCGCTGATAGAGCGCGGTGACGATGCCCGCATACATCGACATGGCGCAGGGGTGATCGCCCATGCCGGGCATGGAGCGCGCCGGTACGCTCTCATCGGTCTCGCGCACGAGGTCCATCAGGCCGGAGCGCGCCCACCAGGCGTTGCTGTCGAAGCCCGGCTTGTCGGCTTCCGGGCCGGTCTCGCCATAGCCGGTGAACGAGGCATAGATCAGCCGGTCGTTGAGCGGGGCGAGGTCCTTGTAGGTGACGCCGAGCTTCTTGCGCACCGGCGGCGGGAAATTGGTGATGAACACGTCGCATTCGGCGGCGAGCTTGCGCAGCACGGCCTGCCCCTCGGGCTTGGCGAGATCGAGCGCGAGGCTCTTCTTGTTGCGGCCTTCCAGCATCCACGCATAGTTGTGCGGGCTGATCGGATATCCCGGCAGGTTGGGCAGGTTGCGGACCGGATCGCCGGCGCCCGGCGGCTCGATCTTGATGACGTCGGCCCCGAAGTCGGACAGCGTGGTTGCGGACGATGGCGCCGCGATGAAACTCGCGCAGTCGATGACCTTGAGACCCTGGAAAATTCCCTGACCCATTTCGGCGTATTCCCTTTTGCCGGGAGCCGCCGCGAGGGACGGTCCCTAATCGTTTTTGCGTTCGTCCGAGATCGCCTTGCCGTCGTTGGGCAGCGAACCCGGCGCGACCAAAGTGACATTGCCGGACAACTTTGTCACGACACGCAGGGTGGCGGCGACCGCCTCCCGCAATGCGTCAGCGGGGGTTGCGGTTTCCGCCGAAAGAGTCATCGCATCGGCTTCCTTCTCGCGGGTCACGATCAGGCGCAGCCGTCCCAATTCGGGATGGCGCTTGCCGATTTCGGCGACCTGCTCGGGACGCACGAACATGCCCTTGACCTTGGTGGTCTGGTCGGCGCGGCCCATCCAGCCCTTGATGCGCATGTTGGTCCGCCCGCAGGGGCTCGGCCCAGTCAGCACGGCGCTGAGATCGCCGAGCGCCAGGCGAACAACCGGATGATGCGGATCGAGGGTGGTGACGACGATTTCGCCGACATCTCCTTCGGCGACCGGATCGCCGGTTCCCGGGCGGACGATTTCGACGATAATGTCCTCGCTGACCACAAGACCCTCGCGGGCCGCGGTTTCATAGGCCACGATGCCAAGATCGGCGGTGCCGAAATTCTGGTAGGCGTCGATGCCGCGCGCCTTCATTTCCTCCTGCAGCGATTTCGGAAACGCCGCGCCGGATACCACCGCGCGCTTGATCGACGAGACGTCGCGCCCGGCCTTGTCCGCTGCATCGAGCAGGATTTTCAGAAAGTCCGGCGTGCCGGAATAGCCGGCCGGACGATAAGCCTCGATCAGTTCGAACTGCTGTTCGGTGTTGCCGGGGCCTGCGGGAATTACGGCGCAGCCGAGCGCGCGGGCCGAGGTGTCGAAGATGAAGCCACCGGGGGTGAGGTGATAGCTGAAGGTGTTGAGCACGATATCGCCGGGGCGAAAGCCGGCGGCGAAGATGGCGCGCGCGCCGCGCCATGGATCGTCGCAGGCGGCTTCCGGTTCGAAGATCGGGCCGGGCGAGGTGAACAGGCGGCCGAACGATCCCGCAGGCGGCGACACGAATCCGCCGAACGGCGGCGCGGCCTTGTGGAGCGCCGGCAGATCGGATTTGCGCAGCACCGGCAGCTTCGCCAGCGCGGCGCGGCTGGTGACGGATGTAAGGTCGATGCCGCTGAAACGCTCCGCATAGGCCGGGGCTTTCGCCGCCGCGGCCAGCACGCCGGGAAGGCGCGCAAACAGATCGGCCTCGCGCCCGGACGGCGAACGTGTTTCGAGAGCATCGTAGTGACTGGTCATCGCTCGTCCATTTGTTCGTCATTGCGAGGAGCAAAGCGACGAAGCAATCCAGCTTTCACATCCGAGAATGGATTGCTTCGCTTCGCTCGCAATGACGATGTGGTTACAGCCAGCGCTTGCGGCGCTTGAAGCTCTTGAGGTTCTTGAAGCTCTTGCGCTGGTCGCCCGCGCCGCCGAGATAGAATTCCTTGACGTCCTCGTTGTCGCGCAATTCGTCCGCGGTGCCGTCGAGCACGACCTTGCCCTGTTCCATGATGTAGCCGTGGCTCGCCACCGACAGCGCGGCGCGCGCGTTCTGCTCCACCAGCAGGATGGTGACGCCGAGGTCGCGGTTGATCTGCTTGATGATCGCGAACACTTCTTTCACCAGCAGCGGCGACAGGCCCATCGACGGCTCGTCCATCAGGATCATCTTGGGGCGAGCCATCATCGCGCGGCCGATCGCCAGCATCTGCTGCTCGCCGCCGGAGAGATAACCGGCGAGGCCGGTGCGTTCCTTGAGGCGCGGGAAATACTTGAAGACCATGTCGATATCGTCATCGACGCCGCGGTCGGTGCGGGTGAAAGCGCCGAGCCGCAGGTTCTCCAGCGAGGTCATGTCGGAAATGATGCGGCGGCCTTCCATCACCTGGAAGATTCCGCGACGGACGATCTGGTCCGGATCGATGCCGTCGATGCGCTCGCCGTCGAACATGATCTCGCCGCGCGTGACTTCGCCGTCTTCCGTCTTGAGCAGGCCGGAGATCGCCTTCAGCGTGGTGGACTTGCCCGCGCCGTTGGCGCCGAGCAGCGCGACGATCGCGCCCTTCGGCACGTCGAGGCTGAGGCCGCGCAGCACGAGGATGACGTTGTCGTAAACGACCTCGATGTTCTTCACGCCAAGCAGCGGCGCGGCGGTGGCGGCGGCTTGTGGGGATCGCGCGAGTTCGACTGTATCGGTCATGATCTGCCGGTCGATTCTTTTCCGGATGTCATTGCCGGGCTTGACCCGGCAATGACATCCTGAGGAATTTTCAGAAGAAGATGGATGCGCGGGTCAAGCCCGCGCATGACGCATTGTGTACCTTCCTCTCTCCGCAAGAGCGGGGAGAGGAAGAAGAAGTTACCAGCCGAGCCATTCCGGCTTGCGCGGCAGGTCGACGGTCTTCACCTTCTCGAGCTTGATGGTGCCGTTCTTAACGAGATCAGCCACGGATGCGCCGGTGTCGCCGCTGACCTTCATGCGGTAGAGGTCGACCTTCAGCGTGCCGCGATGGTCCTTGTCGGTCCATGTCGACGGATTGCAGACGCCTTCGAGTCCGGCTGGCACCCAGTCCTTCTTCTGGTAGAACGCCTTCTTCACGTTCTCGCCGGTCGCGCCGCCGTTCTTGGTGGCCCAGTCCAGCGCTTCCTTCATGTAGAGCGCGGTGCAGACGCCGGCGACGTAATGCACCGGACGATAGATCGTGCCCGACGGATCGGAGACCCTGGAAATCTCCTGAATGGTCTTCATGCCGGGAACGTTGGCGCCCCATGCCACTGCGGTGCGCAGCGGGAAGATGACGCCGTCGGCGGCTGCACCCGCGGCCTTCGCGGCGTTCTCGTCCATGCCCCAGACGTTGCCGAAGAACTGCACATCGACGCCGGCCGCCTTGCAGGCGTTCAGGACGGAGATGTTCGATCCCGCGGTGTTGCCGAGATAGGCATAGTTCGCGCCCGAGCTTTTGAGCGTGAGGCACTGCGCGCTGTAGTCGCCCGGCGTCAGCGCGAACACGATCGGCGGCAGAACCTCGAAGCCGAGTTCGGTGGCAAGGGCTTCACCGGCGGCCTTCGGTGCGTTCGGGAACGGATGGTTCGCACCCATGTGAACATACTTCGGCTTGCCGGGCTTGCCCTTCGCCTTCCAGTCTTCCGCGGCCCAGGTCAGTTCGGCGCGCAGCGCGTCCGAATAGCTCGGTCCGTAGAAGAAGTTGTAAGGCGCGGCTTCGGTCTTGCCGCTGGCGCCGGTCGGATCGGTCAGCGCCGCCGAGTAGGAGCCGGAGATATCCGGAATCTTGTCTTCGGCGACGAATTTCTTCAGCGCTTCGGTATCGGCCGTGCCCCAGCCGAGAATGGCGGAGACCTTGTTGCCCGCGGCCGACCACTTCTTGTAGAGCGCGATGGCGCGCGGCACCTGATAGCCGTAGTCGTTGGTGTCGACGTTGACCGGCTTGCCGCCGATGCCGCCATTCTTGTTCACCCAGGCGAAAGCGTCCGCTTCGGCCTGACCGAATGGCACGCCGACGTCGGCCGTGCCGCCCGAATAGTCGGCGAGATGGCCGATCGAAATCTGCGCCTGCGCCGCGCCGGTCGAAACGCCCAGCAGCACCGCCACCGACGCCGTAGCCAACAAATTCCTGATGGTCATGTTCATGATCCTCCGGTTTCCTCTCGAGGTCTTCTTGTATCTGTCCCGTTCCGACCTCAATGCGAGAACGGGTAGAGTTTCCAGTAAGCCTTGATCTGTCGCCAGCGATGGGCGAGGCCATCCGGCTCGAAGATCAGGAAGATGATGATGATGATGCCGATGGACATCTCGCGCAAGAAAGAGATGTTGGTCTTGAGCCCGAGGGCGTGATCGATCGCGCTGCCGCTCAGAGCCGCGCTCAGCCATTCCATCGATTCCGGCAGCAGCACCACGAAGGCGGTGCCCATCAGCGTGCCCATGATTGAGCCGAGGCCGCCGATGATGATCATCGCAAGGAAGATGATCGAGCGGTCGATGCCGAAGCCTTCGTTGGAAACCACCTGATTGTAGTGCGCATAGAGAGCGCCGCCGACGCCGGCGAAGAACGCGGCGAGGCCGAACGACAGCGTGCGGTATTTGGTGAGGTTGATGCCCATGATCTCGGCGGAGAGATAATGATCGCGCACGGCAATCAGCGCGCGCCCGTCGCGGGTGCGCATCAGGTTGGTGACCAGCAGATAGCAGACGATCACATAGGCCAGCACGACGTAGAAATACTGGTTGTCGCCGCGCACCGTCTTGCCGAAGATCGAGAACGGTTCGGCCATGGCGGGCACGCTGCCGCCGGTGAACCATTCGGCGCGGGAGAAAAAGTCGAGCAGGATGAACTGCGCGGCCAGTGTCGCAATCGCAAGGTAAAGACCTTTGAGGCGCGCGGCGGGCAAGCCGAAGATCAGGCCCACCAGCGCCGTCACCACGCCGGCCAGCGGAATGCAGAAGAACACCGGGACGTGGTGGTTCGACAGATACGCGGACGTGAACGCGCCGAAGCCGAAGAACGCCGCATGGCCGATGGAGATCTGGCCGGTGAAGCCGACCACGATGTTGAGGCCGAGCGCCGCGATGCTGAAGATTCCGATCTGGATCAGCAGGCTCAGGGAATATTCGTTCAGCACGTAAGGTGCAAAGCAGATCAGGACGATCCCGAGGATCATCATGTTCCGGCTGGTGGTGGTCGGAAATATCGTGGTGTCCGCCGCGTAGGTGGTGCGGTAGTCGCCGGCGGGAAGGAGATTCTGGCCTGCCATGATCAGATACGCTCGAACCTGTTTTCACCTCTCCCCTTGGGGGAGAGGTCGACGCGCGAAGCGCGGCGGGTGAGGGGGGGGGGGGGGGACGGGGCGTGAATTGCGGAGGTATGTAACCCCCTCACCCCAACCCTCTCCCCCAAGGGGAGAGGGAGCAGTTGCGTCTCCGTCTGGATGTTCGATCGAACCGTCATCATATCCGCTCGATGTCTTTGGTGCCGAACAGGCCGTAAGGCTTGATCATGAGGATGATGATGAGGGCGTAGAACGGCGCGATCTCGAACAGATTGCCCCAGTGCAGGTATTCGCTGTCGAGAAAGTGCGCGAAGTTCTCAAGCAGGCCGATGATGACGCCGCCGAGCACGGCGCCGCCGATGCTGTCGAGGCCGCCGAGGATCGCCGCCGGAAACACCTTGATGCCGTAAGCCGCGAGCCCCGCCGACACGCCGTTGACCACGGCGACGACCACGCCCGCCACCGCGGAGACCGTGGCGGAAATCGCCCAGGCCATCGCGAACACGCTCTTCACCGAAATGCCGAGCGACTGCGCGACCTGCTGGTTGAATGCGGTGGCGCGCATCGCAAGGCCGTACTTCGAGACTTTGAAGAACCAGGCCATGCCCGCCATCATCGCCAGCGAGACTGCGAGGCTGAGGATGTAGACCGTCTGCACCTGCAGGCCGAAGATATTGATCAGCTTGGTGTGGAACACCTGCGGAAACGGCTGCAGGTTGGTGCCGAAGATCCATTTCATCAGCGCCGAGAACACCGTGGAGAGCGCGATCGTCACCATGATAACGGAGATGATCGGCTCGCCGATCATCGGGCGCAGGATCACAAGCTGGATCAGGATGCCGAACAGGAACATGAAGACCAGCGTGATCGGCATGCCGATCCAGAACGGCACCTGATATTTGGTCAGCAGGAACCAGCACACCCATGCGCCGATCAACAGAAGTTCGCCCTGCGCGAAGTTCACCACCTGCGTGGCCTTGTAGATCAGCACGAACGACATCGCGACCACGCCGTAAAGCGTGCCGACCACGAGGCCGTTGATCAGGAGCTGGATGAGAAGCTGGGTGTTCATGAGATCGCGCGCCACACTGGTGTCATCACCGGGCTTGTCCCGGTGATCCCGATAACGGAAACACGGTGCCAACTATGTCGGGATGGCCGGGACGGGCCCGGCCATGACATCGGGTTGTAAGTTTGCATCCTCACTCGGCCGCCTCCGCCGTCTGGTTTTGCGCCCGAAGATCGACCACCGGCAGGGTGCAGCGGATGCGCTGGGTGGTGCCGTCCTGGAAGCGGATGGTGGTGTCGATGTCGATATCCGGCCGGTCGCTGTAGATCGCCTCAATGATGTCGCCGTACTTCTCGTTGATGACCGTGCGACGCACCTTGCGGGTGCGGGTCAGTTCGCCGTCGTCGGCGTCGAGTTCCTTGTAGAGCAGCAGGAATTTCGAGATGCGCTGCGCCGGCGGCAGCGTGGCGTTCACCGCTTCGACTTCCTTGCGCAGCAGTTCGTAAGTCTCAGGCCGCGAGGACAGGTCGGTGTAGGTGGTGAAGGAAATCCGGTTCTTCTCCGCCCACTTCGAGACGATGGAAAAGCGGATGCAGATCATCGCGGCGAGATAGTCGCGGCCGTCGCCGAGCGCCACGGCTTCGGCGACATAGGGCGAGAACTTCAGCTTGTTCTCGATATATTGCGGCGAGAAGCGGTCGCCGCGCGCGGTCTGCGCCAGATCCTTGATGCGGTCGATCACTACAAGCTGCTGCGACGCGTTGAAGTAACCGGCATCGCCCGAGAACATCCAGCCGCCGCGCAGGTCGGCATTGGTCGCAGCCTCGTTCTTGTAATAGCCCGAGAACATATTGGGATGGCTGACCACGATCTCGCCGACGCCGTTGGCGTCCGGATCGCGGATCTCGATCTTGATGCTCTCGCCCATCGCGATGCCGGTGGTGTCGGGATCGACCTCATCGGGCTTGTGCAGGGTGAAAGCGCCGAGCGTTTCGGTCTGGCCGTACAGCGTGCGCAGCGGCACACCCATCGCGCGGAAGAATTTGAACGTATCGGGGCCGAGCGCCGCGCCGCCGGTGGCGGCCGAGCGCAGCCGCGTGAAGCCGAGCCGGTCGCGCAGCGCGCGGAACAACAGCGTATCCGCGACGGCCGAGTGCTTGCCCTGCGCCAGCGCGGCGAGGCCGGACTTCATGCCGATGTCGTAGAGGCGCTGCTTCAGGGCGGAGGAATCCATCACCCGCGCGCGCACGTCGGCGGCGATCGATTCCCAGATGCGCGGCGCGAACAGCACGAAGGTCGGCGCGATCTCGCGGAAGTCGTTCATCATCGTCTCGGGCTCTTCGACGAAGTTGACCTTCATTCGCGAGAGCAGACCTTTTCCGAGCGCGTAGACCTGTTCCATGATCCAGGGCAGCGGCAGCACGGAGACATACTCGTCCTCCGGTCCTTTCGGATCGAAGGTGAGATAGGTCGCGCAGTGTCGCAGCATCAGGCCGGGCTTGAGCATCGCCAGCTTGGGATTCGACGTGGTGCCCGACGTGGTGCAGAGAATGGCGACGTCGTTGCCGTCCGTGGCGTCCACCATCCGGTCGTAGAGACCGGGTTCGCGCGCGGCGAGTTCGCGGCCCCTTGCAGCGAGATCGTCGGCGAGGATCAGGCGCGGATCGTCGTATTTGCGCATGCCGCGCGGGTCGGAATAGACGATGTGCTTGAGATGCGGCGCGCGCTCGCCGAGTTCGAGCAGCTTGTCGACCTGTTCCTCATCTTCGGCGAAGACGATCTTGGTCTCGCCGTAGGTGAGGAGATACAGCACCTCGTCGGGCAGCGACTCGCGATACATGCCGAGCGAAAGCCCGCCGATGGCATGCGCCGCGATTTCCGCAGCAACCCAGTCCGGCCGGTTGTCGCCGATGATGCCGATCACGTCGCCGCGCTTGATGCCGAGTTCGACCATGCCGAGCGTGAAGTCATGCACGCGGGTCTGGTAGTCGTTCCATGTCAGCGTGCGCCAGAGGCCGAGGTCCTTCTCGCGCAGCGCGATCTCGTTGCCGTGCTCCTTCGCGTTGAGCCGCAGCATCTTGGGATAGGTGTCGGCCTGCGCGACGCGGCCAGCATAGTCCATCATGCCGAGGCCTCCGCAACCGGAAGGGAATCGTCGAGCGCGTCCAGCACCTCGTCTTCCTCGCCGAGATAGGCTTTCTTCACATGCGGATCGTCCAGCACGTCGGCGGGCAGGCCCTCGGCGATCTTGCGGCCGAAATCCAGCACGGTGACGCGGTGAGAGATGTCCATCACCACGCCCATGTCGTGCTCGATCATCATCACCGTCATCCCGTATTCTTCGTTGAGATCGACGATGTAGCGCGCCATGTCTTCCTTCTCCTCGAAGTTCATGCCGGCCATCGGCTCGTCGAGGAGAATGAGTTTCGGCTCCAGCGCCATGGCGCGCGCCAGTTCGACGCGCTTGCGCAAGCCGTAGGAGAGGGTGCCCGCGGTCGCCTTGCGTACCGACTGCAGATCGAGGAAATCGATGATCTCTTCCACCTTGCGGCGGTGTTCGAGTTCTTCGCGGCGCGCGCCGGTCAGCCAGTACAGCGGGCCGGTGATGAAATTGTTTTTCAGGAGGTGATGCCGCCCGACCATGATGTTGTCGAGCACGGTCATGTGGTGGAACAGCGCGAGATTCTGGAAGGTGCGGCCGATGCCGAGCGCGGCGCGGTGATTGGGCTTCAGGCCGGTGATGTCGCGGCCCTGATAGAACAGCTGGCCCTCGGTCGGGGTGTAGCGGCCGGACACGCAGTTGACGATCGAGGTCTTGCCCGCGCCATTGGGGCCGATGATCGAGAACAGCTCGCCCTCGTTGACGCCGAAGCTCACATCGGTCAACGCGCGCACGCCGCCGAACCGCAGGGAAACCCCCCGCACCTCCAATGCGTAAGCCACTCAATCCTCCCAGATACGGCGCTTGGCGCGCTCTTTATCTATGGTCCGCTCTAACGGTCCCGATCCTACAACGATCGGTTCCGGCAAGCCATTCTACTATTGGTACTTTGCGATTTGCCGGTTGCCGTCCTTACGGGAATTCGCGACACATAAATGTCTTGTGCCCGACAATTGGTTGGGCAATTTCATTCAACGCGCGGTATACCGGACGTCCGCCTTGCCGCAGCGCAACATCAGCATGGGTTTGTCGAGAGAGAATGATTAGCGCCGACCATCTCAAACGCATCGCGGCCTGGTCGCGCGACCTGAACGAGCAGGAAATCGAAACGGCGCGGGCCGGGATCGTCGAGCGGTCGTTCAAGGCGAATGAATTCATCTGCATGCGCGGCGATCAGTTCGAATACTGGCTGGGCGTCGTCACCGGACTGGTGACGGTCGGCACCGGCTCGCGGGACGGCAAGGCCGTGAGCTTCACCGGCCTCACCAACGGCGCGTGGTTCGGCGAGGGAACCGTGCTCAAGAACGAGGCGAGACGCTATGACGCAGTGGCGGTGCGCGACACGCGCCTCGCGCTAATGGACCGCGCCACCTTCATGTGGCTGTTCGAGACCAGCGTCGGATTCAACCGCTTTCTGGTTCGTCTCCTGAACGAACGTCTCGGCCAGTTCATGGGCCTTCTGGAACACGGCCGCATGCTGGATGCGAAAGCGCGGCTGGCGCGCTCCATCGCGACGCTGTTCAATCCGTTTCTTTATCCGGACATGAGCCGCCATCTGGACATCACGCAGGAAGAACTCGGCGCGATTTCCGGCATCTCCCGGCAGAACACCAACCAGTGCCTGAAGGCATTGGAAAAGGAAGGTCTGCTCCGCGTGGAGTATGGCGGCGTGACGATTGTCGATCTGGAGAAATTGCGGGGATACGGGGAGTAGGTTTGTTTCGCGATCTCTCTCCGTGTCGTCCCGGCGAAAACCGGGACCCATTACCCCCAAACTCTCAATTCAAATTCAAACTCCGCATTCGCTGTTGCACGATCCATTGTCAAAGCCATGACGGGGAGTGTGGGTCCCGGCTTTCGCCGGGACGACGCGTTGCCGGCCTACCGCGATCCCTTGCGCTGCGCCTTCAACAGCGTCCTGATCTTGTCCGCATCGGCCCGGGTCAGCGGGTTGTAGACCACCATGCCGAGGTCGGGCCGGCCATCGACGGCGAAGGCGGAATATTCCATCTGCAGCGGCCCGATCGCGGGATGATGCAACGTCTTGGTGCCGTCGCCATGGGCGCGCACGTCGTTGTCGCGCCACATCGCCGCGAATTCGGGGCTCTGGCGGCAGAGATCGTCCACCAGCCCCTGCACGGCGTTGGTCGCTCCGGCGCGCGCGACGTCGGCGCGGAATGCGGCGACCACGAAACGCGCGACATTGCTCCAGTTGTCCTGCCGGGCGCGCACATGGGAGTCGCGAAAGATCAGGCGGATGATGTTGCGCTGTTCGGGCGCGAGGCGCGCATAGTCGGTCAGCACGGCGGCGGCCGCGGCATTCCATGCCACCACATCCCATGTCGGCGTCTTGATGAAGGCCGGGCAGACATCGAGCGCATCGAGGATGCGCTGCAGGCGCGGCGTGATCCCGTGTCCCGCCTCGTAACGGACTTCCGGTGGGCGGCCGAGGCCGAGCAGGAAGATGTGCTCGCGTTCGACATCGGTCAGCATCATCGCGCGCGCGATACGGTCCAGCACATCGGCAGACGGCGCGCCGCCGCGACCCTGTTCGAGCCACGTGTACCAGGTGGCGCTGACATTGGCGCGCTGCGCCACTTCCTCGCGCCGCAGACCGGGCGTCCGCCGCCGGTTCAGCGAAAAGCCGAACGTCGCCGGATCGAGCTTGGCGCGCCGGTCGCGCAGATAGGTGCCCAGCAGATTCTGGCTCTCGGTCGGCATGGCGTCCTGTTAGTTATTATACCTGTATAACATGACTACTTTACCAGAATAGCATGGCGGCCGAGAGATGTCCTCCATCCATCAAGGAGGATGTTTGATGCGAGTATTTGTAACGGGCGCGACCGGCTTTGTCGGAACAGCGGTGGTTCAGGAGCTGATCGGAGCAGGGCACAGCGTGCTGGGTCTGTCGCGCTCGGATAAAGGCGCGGCGGCGCTGAGGGCCGCGGGCGCGCAGGTGCATCGCGGCGATCTGCAGGATCTCGACAGCCTGCGCAGCGGCGCGGCGGAGGCCGATGGCGTGATCCATCTGGCTTTCAATCATGATTTCTCGAAGTTCGTGGAGAACTGCGAGATGGATCGCCGTGCCATCGAGGCAATCGGCTCGGTGCTGGAAGGATCGGAGCGGCCGCTGCTGGTGACGTCCGGGCTGGCGCTGGTTGCGCCCGGCCGCCTCGCGACGGAAGCCGACAGCCCCGCGCCGGGTTTTCCGCGCATGTCGGAAGCGGCGGCGGAAGCGCTGGCGGCGCGCGGCGTGCGCGCGACCGCCGTGCGGCTTGCGCCATCGACCCACGGCGCGGGCGATCATGGCTTCGTGCCGATCCTGATCAAGCTGGCGCGCGAGAAAGGCGTGTCGGCCTATATCGGTGACGGATCGAACCGTTGGCCCGCTACCCATCGTTTCGATGCGGCGCGGGTTTATCGGCTGGCGCTTGAGGATGGCGCGAAAAATGGGCCCTATCACGCCATCGCGGAAGAAGGCGTGCCGCTCAAAAGGATCGCCGAGGTGATCGGCTGGTGGCTGAGCGTGCCGGTGGTCTCGAAATCGCCTGCGGAAGCCGCCGCTCATTTTGGCTTTCTCGCGGCTTTTGCCGGCGTCGACGTTCCGACATCGAGCGCACGGACGCGGCGGCTATTGAACTGGGAGCCGACGCATCCCGATCTGCTGACTGACATCGACCAGAAAGCGTATTTCGAGGTGTAGCGGCGCCGTCGTTGCGAGATTGTTGCTCCCTCTCCCCGTTTACGGGGAGAGGGTTGGGGTGAGGGGCGTGGCCGCTGCAAGCATGAAGCGTCATCCTGAGGCGCGAGCCGTTTTGGCGAGCCTCGAAGGATGACAGCCAAGGAATGCCGTCGCCCTTCGAGGCCTACGCTCCGCTACGGCACCTCAGGGTGACGGCGCTACGCGTTGCTTCCGCTGGAATCCTTACATAGCACCTCACTCCGCCCATTCCTGATCGGTGGTGAACACGATGGTCAGCCAGCGGTCCGGCGTGTCGTTGCCGACGGCCTCGCCGATCTCGTCACGGATCTTGTCCCATTCCTCGAGCCGTCTGGCCGGCAGGCCGGGCGGCACGATGAAATAGAGTTCGATCTGGCGGCCACGACCGACCCGCGCGACATAGGCGCGGTAGGAGAGAAAGCCGTAACGCAGCACGGTCTGGGCGGCGATGGTCTCGACCCGCGCCATCAGGTCCGGCGGCGTCACCAGCAAAACGTCGGCCAGCGCCCGGCGCACGGTGCCGATGGGAATCGGAATGACGACCACGCAGACCACGGCGAGCGCGACCGGATCGATGTAGGGCGACATCCATCGCAGCGCCGTGCCCTGAATGACGTAACCGAACACGAAGGCGACGAGCAGGGCGGCGGTCAGCGCCGCCGACATGATCCATGCCTTGGCGTCCAGCGCCACGAAGCCGGAGCGGAGGGTGCGGTTGGCGCGCGTGCCGAAAATCGCCATGCCGGTGGCGGCGAACAACGTGACCACCGCGTAGATGATGGCCTGATCGAAGGCGAGATTTCGCCCGCCGGTCAGGATGCTGCCGATGGCGTTGATGAGTGCGTAGATGGCTGCGCCGATCAGCAAGATGCCATCCAGTCCGAGCACGATCGGCTCCAGATGCCAGAAGCCCATGGTGAACTGCGCGATGAAGCGGGATTTGGGGCCGCCCTCGCGCGTGGACGCGGCGATGAGGTTGGACACCAGCAGCGCCAGAATGGTCATCATGGCATCGATCAGGGAGTAGACGCCATCGAACACGATCGCGAACGATCCCGACAGCAGGCCGAACAGGATGCCGAGGCCGGCCAGCGCGACGGTGACGGCGAACGAGGTGCGCAGGACGGCTTGTTCGGTTCTCATCGGCATCCGGCAGGTCCGTGACGATCTCCATCACGGACGGATGCTATCACACCTCCAGCCATTCCTTGCGGACGGCCTGATTGCCCTTGAGGTCGGCCGGCGTGCCCTCGAACACGATGCGGCCATGGCCCATCACGTAAAGCCGGTGGGAAATGCGCATCGCGATGGAGAGCTTCTGCTCGACCAGCAGGATCGCCACGCCGCGCCGCGCGATTTCCGCGATCAGGTCGCCGACCTGCTGCACGATCAGCGGCGCGAGGCCTTCGGTCGGCTCGTCGATCATGATGAGGTCGGGATCGCCCATCAGCGTGCGGCAGATGGTGAGCATCTGCTTCTCGCCGCCGGAGAGCACGCCCGCGGCGGTGTCGGCGCGCGCCTTCAGGTTCGGGAACATGTCCAGCATGTCCTCGAGTTTCCACTTGCCGGGCTTGCTTGTGTCCTTGATGCCGAGCATCAGGTTCTGCCGCACGGTGAGACCGGGGAAGATGTCGCGATGCTCGGGCACATAGCCGAGGCCGAGATGCGCGATCTTGTAGCTCGGCAGGCCTGCGATGTTCTGGCCCTTGAAGGTGATGGTGCCATGGGGCGGCACTTCACCCATGATCGCCTTCACGGTGGTGGAGCGGCCGACGCCGTTGCGGCCGAGCAGGCTGACCACTTCGCCGGCATCGATATGCATATCGACGCCCTGCAGGATGTGGCTCTTGCCGTAATAGGCGTGAAGATCCTGGACTTGCAGCATCAGGCCGCCTCCTCGCCGAGATAGGCTTCCCTGACTTTCGGGTTGTTGCGGATTTCCTCCGGCGTGCCCGATGCGATGACATGGCCGTAGACCAGCACCGAGATGCGGTCGGCGAGGCCGAACACCACGCTCATGTCGTGCTCGACGATCAGCAGCGTGCGTCCTTCGGTGAGGCGGCGGATCAGCGTCACCGCGCGCTCCGTCTCGGCGTGGCTCATGCCCGCGGTCGGTTCGTCCAGCAGGATCACGTTTGCGCCGCCCGCGACCGTAATGCCGATTTCGAGCGCGCGCTGCTCGGCATAGGTGAGCAGGCCCGCAGGTACATCGCGCCGCGAGGTGAGGCCGATGTCTTCCAGAATCTGCGCGGTGCGCTCGCGCACCTGCGGCAGGTTGTTGACATTTTTCCAGAACGCATATTTGTGTCCGGTCGCCCACAGCACGGCGCAGCGCAGGTTCTCCCACACCGTCATGTTGCCGAACACGTTGGTGACCTGGAAGCTGCGCGACAGGCCGCGCCGGTTGATCTGGTAGGGCGGCAGGCCAGAGATTTTTTCGCCGCGCATCAGCACGTCGCCGCTGGTCGGCGCCATGTAGCCGCTGATCAGGTTGAAGGTCGTGGACTTGCCCGCGCCGTTCGGGCCAATCAGCGCATGGCGCTCGCCTTCTACGACCTGCAGGTTGAGGTCGCGGATCACGCTGGTGATGCCGAAGCTCTTCTGGACGTCGCGGATTTCGATGGCGTTCGGTTTCACAGTCATCACGCCATCTCCTTCGCGCGGGCCGCGGTCAGCGCGTCGTCCCACGCCACCGCGACACGTTTCCACGTCATGCGCGCGACGAAGCCGCCACCAACGATCAGGATCGCGGCAATGCCCCATGTCAGCGGGCTTGCCGCGTTGAAGGGAATGCCGAAGGCCTTGATGTTGGGGTCTTCGGTGGCGTTCATGGTGTGATGCACGATGCATTCGATGCCGAGCATCAGGCCGATCAGCAGTGCCAGCGTCGGCACGATCGCGACCAGATAGGACGGGATCACCTTGCCGAGCGTGCCGCCGCGGATCAGCGGACGGTGCATCATCAGCAGGCCGGTGATGCCGCCGGGCGCGAAGGCTACGACCAGAATGAAGAACAGGCCGAAATAGAGCTGCCACACGCTGGTGAGGTCGCTGAGCCCGAGTGAAAGCAGCGTGACGAAGATCGCGCCGACCACCGGGCCGATGAAGAAGCCGACGCCGCCGATATAGGTGGAGAACAGCACGGTGCCGGACTGCACCGCGCCGAGATAGGCCGAGTTGGCGATTTCGAAGTTGATGGCGGCGAGCGCGCCCGCGATCCCTGCGAAGAATCCCGCGAAGCAGAACGCGATGTAACGCACCACATGCGGATCGTAGCCGACGAACTGCACGCGCTCGGGATTGTCGCGCACCGCGTTGCACATGCGGCCCCACGGGGTGCGGGTCAGCGCATACATCGCGATCATGCAGATCAGCGTCCAGGCCGCGACCAGATAATAGATCTGGATCTGCGGGCCGAAGCTCCAGTCGAACAGCCGGAACAGCTTGGTGCGATTGGCCGAGACGCCACCTTCGCCGCCGAAGAAGGTGCGCAGGATCAGCGCGGAGGAGGCGACCAGTTCAGCGACGCCGAGCGAGATCATCGCGAAGGCCGTGCCGCTGCGCTGGGTCGAAACCCAGCCGAGCAGCATGGCGAAGACGAGGCCGGTGATGCCGCCGATCAGCGGCACCACGGGCAGCGGGATCGCCCATTTGTGCGCGCCGATGATGTTGATGGCATGGATGGCGAGGAAGCCGCCGAGTCCGTAATAGACCGCGTGGCCGAACGACAGCATGCCGGTCTGGCCGAGCAGGATGTTGTAGGACAGCGCGAAGATGATCGAGATGCCGATCAGCGAGAAGGTCGTGAACGAAGCTTGCGAGGTGAAGATCTTCGGCAGCACGATCAGCAGCACGGCTGCGGCGATCCACAGGCCGTAGAACTTGGCCTTGTCGCCGGTCGATGGCGGAGGCGGCGCGACGCGCGAGACGATATCACTCATGTTTCGCGCGTCCCCAAAAGGCCCATCGGGCGGAAGATCAGGATCAGGACCAGAAGAAGATACGGCATGATCGGCGCGATCTGCGCGACCGTCACGTTCCAGATGTCGGAGACCCAGGTGGACGCCCAGGCCGGGCTGAGCGGCCCGAAGATTTCAGACAGCGAGCCGTTCATGGAGACGGCGAAGGTCTGCAGCAGGCCGATCAGCAGCGAGGCGATGAACGCGCCGGGCAGCGAGCCGAGGCCGCCGACCACCACCACCACGAACAGGATCGGGCCGAGCAGTCCGGCCATGTTCGATTGCGTGACGAGGGCAGGGCCCGCGATCACGCCCGCGACCGCCGCGAGCGCGGTGCCGACGCCGAACACCAGCATGAAAACGCGCCCGACATTATGGCCGAGATGGCCGACCATGTGCGGGTGGGTCAGCGCCGCCTGCACGATCAGGCCGATGCGGGTTCGTTTCAGCACCAGCAGCAGCCCGACGAAGATCGCGACCGACACCAGCAGCATGAACATCTTGTAGGCCGGATAGTTGGTGGAGAACACCGTGAAGGCCGGGAAGTCCAGAATGTCCGGCACGCGGAAATCCAGCGGGCTCTTGCCCCAGATGATCTGCACGATTTCCTCGATCGCGAAGGCGAGACCGAAGGTGAACAGCAGTTCGGCGACATGGCCGTTGCGGTGGACGCGGCGCAGGCCGTAGCGCTCGACCGCGGCGCCGATCGCGCCCGCGAGGATGGGTGCGATCAGGAGGGCAGGCCAGAAGCCGACCCAGCGCGAGATCTGATATCCGAAGAACGCACCGAGCATGTAGAAGCTCGCATGCGCGAAGTTCAGCACGCCGAGCATGCTGAAGATGACGGTGAGGCCGCTGGCCATCAGAAAGAGCAGCATCCCGAACAGGACGCCGTTCAGCGTGGAAATGACGATGAGTTCAAGCACGGCCCTGCACCTGCATTGAATGACAGCCATCACATGACGGTCATCGAGTAACAGTCTTCACCTCTCCCCGCTTGCGGGGAGAGGTCGGAGATTGAGCGCAGCGAAATCTGCGGGTGAGGGGCCGTCAGTGGACTGAGATGAAAACCGCCCTTCACCCCGGCCCTCGTCCCCGCAGGCGGGGAGAGGGGGAGGTGCGCCGAAGTGCAGTTTCTTACTTGGGCCGTTCCATCTTGCAGGTGGTCGGCAGCACGGTCTGCGCGGTGTCGATCTTGGCCGCCACGCGCCAGCCCCAGCCGGTCTTTTCCTCGTCGAACGGCTCCTTGTCGGTGCGGTCGCCGAACGATGCGATGTACATCGGCTGGAAGAACTGGTGATCGTCCTTGCGCATGAAGCCCTTGCCGCCGTTGAAGACTTCGAACTCCATGCCTTCAAGCGCCTGCGCGACCTTCACCGGATCGAGCGACTTGGCCTTCTCGGCCGCCGCGGCGAACATCCGCATTTCGTTGACGGCGCGGGGATAGAACAGGCCGAACTCGTACTTCGCGCGCAGCGCCTTCTCGAAGGCCTGCGACGATTCATGCGGAATGTTGGCGACGCCTTCCGCGATCTGGAACACCTGATGGTTCAGACCCGCCTGCTTGATCGCGGTCGGGCCGCCGGTGCCGCCGGCATAGTAGGTGTACCAGTTGACCTTGAGGCCGGCATCGGCCGACGCCTTGAGCAGCAGGGCGATGTCCTGGCCCCAGTTGCCGGTGATCACGCTGTCGGCGCCGGAAGCCTTGATCTTGGCGATGTAGGGCGCGAAGTCGGTGATCTTGAGCAGCGGATGCTTTTCGTCGCCGACGATCTCGATGTCGGGACGCTTTTCCTTCAGCATCGCGCGCGCCGCGGTGCGCACGGATTCGCCGAACGAGTAGTCCTGATTGATCAGGTAGACTTTCTTGATGGACGGCGTGGTCTTGATGTAGTTGGTCAGCGCGGCCATCTTGATGTCGGAGTTCGCATCCCAGCGGAAGTGCGAGAAGGTGCACTTGTCGTTGGTCATGACCGGATCGACCGCGGCGTAGTTGAAGTACAGAACTTCCTTGCCCGGGTTGCGGTCATTATATTTCGCGACGAATTCTTCCAGCGCGATGCCGACCGACGAGCCGTTGCCCTGCGTCAGATAGCGCACGCCGCTGTCGATGGCCTTCTGCGCCTGGATCAGGCTTTCCTGCGGATTGGTCTTGTTGTCGAGTGGGACGATTTCGACCTTCTTGCCGAGAATTCCGCCCTTGGCGTTCAGTTCGTCGGCGAGGAATTGATAGGTCTTGAGGCCGACTTCGCCGACGCTGGCGCCGCCGCCGGAGAGCGGGTCGATGTAGCCGATTTTGACGGTATCCTGCGCCATGGCGGTTCCGCACAGCGGAAACGCAAAAGCAGCGGCCAGTAACAGTTTACGCATTGTCTTCTCCCTGATGATCAAGATTTTTTCTGAGGGGGATGAGCATGAACTCAACGCATCCCTGCCATTCATTGACCTGATTGTGGTCCAAGGCCTCGCTGGCTGCAAGCCCGGTCTTGCGAGCGGATGGGGAATGCTTAACGACGCGGCGGCACCGTCTGCGGCACGAATGCATGGGTATGGCCGAGCCTGCGGCGGGCGGCGGGTATATCCGCCGCCCTCGACACCTGTTTTGTTTTTATTCTAAGCCGGAACGTGCGTCGGCTTTCATCGTTGGCCCTTCAAATTCTCAAACGATGGAGGCTCCAATGGCACAGGAAGCGCGCGAAACATCCACGCTGATCGGAAGCGACAAGGTTGACGGAACTGCGGTTTATGACGCGGAGGGCGAAAAGATCGGCTCGATCGAACGCGTCATGATCGAGAAGGTGTCCGGCAAGGTGTCGTTCGCCGTGCTCAGCTTCGGAGGTTTCCTCGGCATCGGCGACGATCACTATCCGCTGCCCTGGTCGTCGCTCAAATATAATGTCGAGCTTGGCGGTTATCAGACCATGGTCCCGGTCGAGAAGCTGAAGGGCGCGCCAAAATACGCTGACGAAAGCGAATGGGACTGGAGCGGCACGCGGACCCGGGGCGTGAGCGATTACTATGGCGTTGTCATGTAACGCCGCTCTCTGGGACAGGATTGCAACGCGCCGGGGGACCGGCGCGTTTTGCACGTAGGACAGTCATTGGGACAGTCATTGGGACAGTCATCATGGCATTGGTCGAAGACACCTATAATCTCGAACGCTTTGTGCGCGCGCAGGAGCATGTCTATCCGCGCGTGTGCGACGAGCTGCGGGCGGGTGCCAAGCAGAGCCACTGGATGTGGTTCATTTTTCCGCAGATCGCGGGACTCGGCCAGAGCGCGATGTCGCGGCGCTATGCCATCGCGTCGCGCGGCGAGGCGGCGGCCTATCTGGACCATCCGGTGCTGGGTCCGCGGCTGCGCGAGTGCGCCCGCCTTGTGCAGGCCGTGAACGAAAAAGACATCACCCTGATTATGGGATCGCCGGACGACATGAAGCTGCAATCGTCCATGACGCTGTTCGCGCATGCGGCGGCGGACAACGCGGACTTCGTCGGCGTTCTGAAAAAGTACTATGGCGGCGAACGGGACGCCGCGACCGTCGAGCGGCTTTCATAAAGGCTACGCGATTTATCGGCGGTCCTGATTTTTTATCATCCGGGCGTTCGCCGCGCGGGGATTGCGATAGCATTCGGCGTAAACGGCGGCGATCGATGTCTTGCATTCCTGATAGGTCGCAAAGATGCAGTCGCGCGGCCCGCCATGCATGCCTTTGGTGCGGATGCAGAACGCCTTTTCCTCCATCGCGCCCGGCGACGGTGACGTCGCGCCGACCAGCGGATCGGCGAGGCTGAGAGTGGGCGAGACAAGGCAAGCGGCGGTGATGAGGATGAAGACTGGCTTCATGATGTCCTCCCGGGGTTCCGGATGGATCAACCGGCCTGTACCATTTTGGTTCCGGACGGCCGCAGCGAGGATGGACACATGAAACACAGCTCCGTGATGTCAACGTCCGTGGACGTGATCGCGACCTCGGTGCTCACCGTGCCGACCAGAGGCGAGGGCTTCACCGACATCACGCGCAAGGTCGCGCGGTTTCTGGATGAGACGGGCGGCAGGACCGGAGTCGCCAGTCTTTTCATCCGCCATACGTCCGCATCGCTGACCGTGCAGGAAAACGCCGATCCGGATGTGCTGGCCGATCTTCTCACGTCGCTGCGGCGGCTTGCGCCTGCCGACGGCGGCTGGCGTCACACCATCGAAGGTCCGGACGATATGCCGGCGCACATTAAAACCATGCTGACATCCGTCAGCCTGCAGATCCCGGTGATCGATGGCGCGCTGGCGCTTGGCACCTGGCAGGCGATCTACCTGATCGAGCACCGCGCGCGGCCGCACAGCCGCGAGGTGGTGATGCAGTTTATGGGGAGTAAGTAAGCCGTCACCCTGAGGTGCGCAGCGGCGAAGCCGCCAGCCTCGAAGGGTGATGGCGTTCTGGCACGTCATCCTTCGAGGCTCGCAAGCGCTCGCACCTCAGGATGACGTTTTCCATGCTTGCGGGGAGGGGTCAGCTACCCCGCCGCGCTCGCGGTCTTGCCGCCACTCTTTTTTGGCTTCGGCTTCGGCAATGTCGCCGACGTGCCGATCACCCCGTTCCGCTCCAGTTCCGCAATCTCGGCGTCGCTCAGGCCGAGCACGCCGCGCAAGACCTCGTGGTTGTGCTGGCCCAGCGTCGGCGCAAGGTTGGTGATCGCATAAGGCAATTCGGAATCGCCTTCGCGATAGGCGACCGACGGCAACAGGTGCGGCCCCATGAACGGCCGCTCGCTCGGCTGCCAGTGGCCGGTCTTGAGCAGATGCGGATCGGATGCGAGGTCTTGCGGCAATTTCGCAATGGCTGCGGGAATCCCCGCCGCCTGCAGCGTCACCATCGCAATGTCGGGGCGCACATCCGCCAGCCATTGCCGGATCGCGACCTCGATGCGGTCTTCATGCGTGCGGCGGCCTTCGGCGGTGGCGAGTTCGGCATCGGCGGCAAGATCGTCCCGCCGCATCACACGGCATAACGCCGGCCATTCGTCGTCGGTGCGCACCGCCAGCGTGATCCACTGATCGATGCCGAGCGCCGGAAAACATCCGTTGGGCACGAAGCGCGGATGGCGGTTGCCGATGCGCGGTGAGGTGTTGCCGGTGGCGGACTGTTCGAGGATCGACGGCGCTACCATCGGCAGCATGCATTCGACCTGGCTGAGATCGATGTGCTGGCCTTCGCCGGTGGCGCGCTGATGCATCAGTCCGACGAGCATTGCCGCCGCGCCGTTCAGTCCGCCGATCGGATCGCCGAGCGCCGCATGCAGCATGGTCGGCGGATCGTCGGGGCCGCCGGTGACCGACGGCAGGCCCGAGGCCTGCTCCAGTGTCGAGCCGTAGGCACGCACGCCGCTCCATGCCCCCGTCATGCCGAAGGCCGGCATGGTGACCACGACCAGGCGCGGATTGATTTTCAGGATCGATTCCACATCGAGGCCGAGGCGCGGCATCACGTCGGCGGCGTAGTTGTCGATCACCGCGTCGGCGTCTTTCAGCAATCGCTTCAGCAGCGAGAGCCCGGCATCGGTGGTGAGGTCCAGCGTGATGCCGCGCTTGTTGCGGTTGTTCATCTGGAACCAGTAGGTCTTCTCGTAGGTCCGCTCCTCATGATAGGGCGGGCGCGAGTCGGAGCCGCTGAACCAGTCGGGATACTGGCACGACTCGACCTTGATGACGTCGGCACCGAGATCGCCCATCTGCCGCGTCGCGGTCGGCCCGGCCCAGCCCATGGTGAGGTCGATGATACGCACGCCCTTGAGCGGCAGCGCATCCTGCGGCGTGGCGGCGCGCGTGGCCTGCCGCGTATGCGCGGGCAGGGGCGTATGATTGCCAGCGCCTTTGAGCGGCGCGCGTCCGTTCGGCTTGGGCCGCGCCCGCGTCAGATGCAGCGGCAATACCGGACCTTCAAAATTCGCATCGCCGATGCTCACTTTGCCGAACGCGCCGCGCGCGCGATGCACCTCCTGCGCGAGCAGTTCCTTCATGTCCGGCACGATGGCGAGCGGAATGCGAAGCGCGATGCCGCGCTCGAACCAGTGCTGCGCGCTCTGTTTCAGCAGCGCGGGCGTGATGATCGCCTTCAGCTCCTCGGCGCGCATGAAGCGGTTGATCATCGCCGAATATTTCGGATCGCTGCCAAGCTCCGGCATGTCGAGCATGGTGCAGAATGCAGTCCACTGCGCGGGCGTCACCACGGTGACGCCGAGCCAGCCGTCTTTGGTCTGGAACGTGCCGCTGGGATAGCCGCGTCCGAAGCGGTTGAGGCCCGCGCGCGGACGGGTGAAGCCGGTTTCCAGCGCGAGGCCGGTATCGAACTCGCTGATCTGCAGCATCGCGTCCAGATTGTTGACCGCGAAGCGCCGCGCGCCGTGCGCATGCCCGTAAAGGCCTGCGAGACTTGGAATGAATGCCGTCAGTCCGCCGACCACGCCGATCTGCCCGTCGCGCGGCAGTACCGGCGGCCCGTCCACCGGGCCGACGAGTTTCACAAGGCCCGCGAGGCTGCGGCAGATGGAGTCCGTCGCCTGATAGTTGCGATAGGGGCCGTGTTCGCCGAACCAGGAGATCGCGGTGATGGCGAGGCCGGGCTGTGCGGCCCGCAGCATGTCGTGCGAAATCCGCGAGTGCTCGATGACATCCGGATGCCGCGCGTCGAGCAGCAGGTCGGCGCTCGCGAGCAGCGCAAGAATCCTGTCCGCGCCCTGTGCCGTTTCGGGATCGGCGGTGATGCTGGTCTTGTTGGTGCTCCGCCACGCAAATGTGAGGCTCTCGTGATGGCCGCCGCCAGTGTCCACAGTGGGGGCAATGCGGCGATCCGGGTCGCCGCCCGGCGGTTCGATCCTGATCACCTCCGCGCCGAAATCGGCGAACAGCTTGCCGCAATAGCCGAGCGTATCGCCCGATCCGAGTTCAACGACGCGAAGGCGGGAAAGAGGAAGTGGCATTTCGACCCTGCTTTGTTTTTTTGCAGGGTGCACGATCTTGGCGAAAAGCTCAATCGCGTGGGAGAGGTGGTGAAAGAAGCAGCATATACGATCGTCATCACCGGGCTTGTCCCGGTGATCCACGTCTTTCTTCATCGATTGCATTAAGACGTGGATGGCCGGGACATAAGGGCGTTCACGCCTGTCTTCGACGGGCTAAGCCCGGCCATGACGAAGGGGATTGTCGATGTTCAAACCTTTGCCATGCGCGGCGGGTTCTTGCCCAGCGCCACTGCCATGGCGCTGATCAGCGGCTTCATGAAAAAGGAGTCGTTGGCCGGATAAATGTCGGTGCGCAATCCATTCGCGGTCAGTTCGTCGGACACCACCGGGCCGACCGATGCGATCGGCGTCTTGTCGAGTCCGGCGCGCAACTGATCTTCACATCCATGCGTGCGCGCCACCTCCACGAGGCGGCGCACCTGCCCGGAACTCGTCAGCGCAATGGCGTCGACGCGGCCCTTTGCCATTTCGCCGATGGCCGCGACGATGTTCAGGTCGGCGGCCTGTCCGTCGTAGATATATGGCAGCACCGTCTCGACGCGCGCGCCTTGGGATGTGATCGCGGAAATCAGTCTGGCGTGGTCCTTGTCGGGGTAAAGCTGCAGGCCGATGCGGTGGCCGTTCAGGTCCCGTTTCGCCAGCATCGCGGCGACGCCCTCCGACGTCGGCGTTTCGGTCTGCATGTCGGCTTCGAGGCCGATCTCGCGCAGGGCGCGCACCGGCTTTGGCCCGCGCGCATATCGCCTCGCTTTGCCGATGGCCGCAATGAAGTCCTGATCCGCGCCGATATTTCGTGCGACCTTCATCATGCGGCGCAATCCTTCGCCGGTCATGAGAACCAGATCGTCGAATGGTCTTGCGATGAACAGCCTGATCCAGGCTTCGACGGGGGCGGGGTCCGGCGCATCGCGGATGGTGAACATCGGACATTGCAGCACGTCGGCGCCCTGTTCGGACAGCAGGCGCGAGAATTGCGCTTCCTCGCGCGTCTCCAGAATCAGGATGCGGTAACGATCAAGCCTGCCGGGCATATGCGCCTTTCATCGACCAAAGTCGCAGGATTGCACAATTTAGGCCGATGGCTGATCGGGTGAAAGCCTATTTTGCCGATATTTGCGTCTCCGTCATTGCGAGGAGCGAAGCGACGAAGCAATCCGCTCCTTAATGCCGCATGAAATCAAACCGGATTGCTTCGCGTCGCTCGCAATGACGAAGGATTGTCATTGGCCCGGTTCGCCATGGGTGATAGAGGAAGGGCCACTTTCCGTCCTCCAGATCGTGTCCCTCATGTCCGCACAACAATTCGTACTGAACCTGTCCTGTCCGGACCGCCCCGGCATCGTGTCGGCGGTCTCCACCTTCCTGTTCGCCAACGGCCAGAACATTCTCGACGCCCAGCAATACAGCGACATCGAGACCGGCCGCTTCTTCATGCGGGTGATGTTCGATTCGCCCGCGACCAAGGCGGACCTCGCGACGCTGCAGGCGGGCTTCGATGTGATCGCAAAGCCGTTCGACATGGCGTGGCAGTTGCGCGACCGGGGCACGCAGCATCGCGTGCTGCTGATGGTGTCGAAGTTCGATCACTGCCTGGCCGACATTCTCTATCGCTGGCGGCGCGGCGAACTGCCGATGATCCCGACGGGCATCGTCTCGAACCATCCGCTGGAGACTTATGTGGGTCTCGATTTCGGCGACATCCCGTTTCACCATCTGCCGATCACGCGCGAGACCAAGCCGGCGCAGGAAGCGGCGATCTGGAAACTCATTCAGGACACGCGGACCGATCTGGTGGTGCTGGCGCGCTACATGCAGGTGTTGTCGGAAGATTTCGCGGGCAAGCTGTCGGGGCGCTGCATCAACATCCACCACTCGTTCCTGCCGGGATTCAAGGGCGCCAAGCCCTACCATCAGGCCCATGCGCGCGGCGTCAAACTGATCGGCGCGACGGCGCATTACGTCACCAGCGATCTCGATGAAGGCCCGATCATCGAGCAGGACATCGAGCGCATCAGCCATCGCGATGCGCCGGAGGATCTGGTGCGCAAGGGCGCCGACATCGAGCGCCGCGTGCTCGCGCGCGCGATGCGTTATCACCTTGAGGACCGCGTCATCCTGAACGGACGCAAGACGGTGGTGTTCACGGATTAATCCCCGGAGACCATGATGCAGAGATCGCGGCCGCCGTTTCGCGCGGATCATGTCGGAAGCCTGCTGCGGCCCCAGCGCGTCAAGGACGCGCGGGTGCGGTTTGCCAGGGGGGAGATTCCGGCGGCGGAATTGCAGCGGGTCGAGAATCTGGAAATCGGCCGCATCGTGCAGCGGCAGAAGCAGTCCGGCCTGCGCCTTGCGACCGATGGCGAACTGCGCCGCGCGTGGTGGCATTTCGATTTTTTGAAACATCTCACTGGCTGCGCGCTGCACAAGGGCGAGGGGACAGTGGTCAACGGCCGCGCGACCAGCGGCGAGAGCATTCGCGTCACCGGCAAGCTGGATTTTCCCGCCGCCCATCCGATGATCGAACATTTCAAGCTGCTCAAGGATCGCTGCGACCTCGCGGGCGTCATGCCGAAGATGACGATCCCGTCGCCCTCGATGCTGCACTATCGCGGCGGCCGGAGCGCGGTATCCGAGACGGCGTATCCCGACATGGATGGCTTCTTTGTCGATCTCGCGATCACCTACCGCAAGGCGGTGAAGGCGTTCCACGATGCGGGCTGCCGTTATCTGCAGTTCGACGACACCGCGTGGGGCTATTTCTGTTCGGAAGACCAGCGCGCAAAGCTGCGTGCGCGCGGCGAGGACCCGGAAACCCTTCCCGCGACCTATGCCCGCGTCATCAACTACGCGATTGCCGAACGTCCCGCCGACATGACCATCACCACCCATGTCTGCCGCGGAAATTTCCGTTCGAACTGGATCGCATCCGGCGGCTATGAGCCGGTTGCGGAGCTGCTGCTGTCGCGCGTCAATTACGACGGCTATTTTCTCGAATACGATTCCGACCGCGCGGGGGGATTCGCGCCGCTGCGCTTTCTGCCGCGGGGCAACAAAGTGGTGGTGCTCGGCCTCATCACCTCCAAGAGCGGGGCGCTCGAGAGCAAGGCCGATATCATCGCCCGCGTGAAGGAAGCGGCTGGCATCGTGCCGCTCGATCAGCTTGCGCTGTCGCCGCAATGCGGCTTCGCCTCGACGGAAGAAGGCAACATCCTCACCGAAGACGAGCAATGGGCGAAGCTGCGGCTCGTG
>ERZ778022.1432-NODE-1432-length-31835-cov-5.527785_pt1 | contig 31835 bp, 23 predicted proteins | sample MGYA00375752_ERZ778022 | MGnify/ENA primary metagenome ERZ778022 (study PRJEB29350, sample SAMN05389826) | bioreactor metagenome | isolation source: Thiocyanate bioreactor | place: South Africa: University of Cape Town | collected 2014-04-04 ...
AACCTTGCCAAGGTTGGGGTCGAGGGTTCGAATCCCTTCGCCCGCTCCAGTTTCCGAGATCATTCTCCCAAAATACAGCCTTCACGCCGATGGCGCTTGCTTGTCCTGCTGCCTTTGGCCCGCAAACCAAATCGCCCGGCCGTTTGCACGGCCGGGACGATCGTTTTTTGATTCGATGGATGTCGTTCAGCCGAACAGGCTGCCGACGTAATAGAAGGCGGCGGAGATGACGGCGGCGGCAGGCAGGGTCACCACCCAGGCGACGACGATGTTGCCGGCAATGCCCCAGCGCACCGCCGAGGCGCGCCGCGCCGCGCCGACTCCGATGATCGCGCCGGTGATCGTATGCGTGGTCGAGACGGGAATGCCGAGCCAGGTAGCCCCGAACAGGGTCAGCGCTCCGCCGGTTTCGGCGCAGAACCCTTGCATCGGGTTGAGGCGGGTGATCTTCGAGCCCATGGTATGGACGATGCGCCAGCCGCCGAACAGTGTGCCCAGCGCCATCGCCGTCTGGCAGGAAAGCACCACCCAGAAGGGCACGTAGAATTCCTGCCCCAGATAGCCCTGCGAGAACAGCAGCACGGCGATGATGCCCATGGTCTTCTGCGCGTCGTTGCCGCCATGGCCGAGCGAATAGAGCGAGGCGGAGAAGAATTGCAGCACCCGGAAGGAACGGTCGACCGCGAACGGCGTCTGCCGCACGCAGATCCACGAGACGATCAGCACCAGGATCAGCGCCAGGAAGAAGCCGATCGCCGGTGACAGCACGATGGCGCTCGCCGTCTTCAAAAGGCCCGACCAGACGATCGAATCCCAACCGACCTTTGCAAGCCCCGCCCCCACCAGGCCTCCGATCAGCGCATGCGAGGAGGAGGAGGGAATGCCGAACACCCAGGTGATGATATTCCACAGGATGGCGCCCATCAGAGCCGAGAAGATCACCAGCGGCGAAACGATCGCCGGATCGATGATCCCCTTGCCGAGCGTCTCGGCCACATGCAGGCCGAAGAACAGGAAGGCGATGAAATTGAAGAAGGCCGCCCAGGCCACCGCGAATTGCGGTCTGAGCACCCGCGTCGAAACGATGGTGGCGATGGAATTGGCCGCATCGTGCAGGCCGTTCAGGAAGTCGAAGAACAGCGCGATGCCGATCAGCCCGACCAGCAGCGGAAATGCGAGCGCGGCGTCCATCAGACGTTCTCGATCACGATGCCGCTGATTTCATTGGCGACATCCTCGAAGCGATCGACCACTTTCTCCAGCTCGCCATAGATTTCGCTGCCGATCATGTAGGCCATGGCGTTGCCGCTGGCGCCATGCTTGCGGAAAAGATCCTTGAGCCCCTGGTCGTGCAGGTCGTCGGAGCGGCCCTCGACACGGGTCACATCCTCGACGAGCCCGTTCAGCCGGTGGGCGTTGACGCCGATGCGGTCGAGCAGCGGCACGGCCTCGGCCACCAGATGCGCCGCCTCGACCACCGCCTTGCCCATTTCCCGCATGCCCGGCTCGAATTCGGTCTGCTCATAGAGGCGAATGGTCTTGACGGTCTTGTGCATCATGTCGATCGCATCGTCCATGGACTGGATCAGATCCTTGATGTCGCCGCGGTCGAAGGGCGTGATGAAGCTGAGGCGCACCGCCGTCAGCACCTCGCGGGTCAGGTCGTCGGCCTGGTTTTCGAGATCGACGATCTTCCTGCAGTTCGCCTCGATATCCTGTCCGGAAAGAAGCTGGTCCAGCGCTTCCGCCGCGGCGACCACGGTGCGCGAGTGGCGCGCAAACATGTCGAAGAAACGATCCTCGCGCGGCATCAATTTTCGAAACAGGCTCAGCATCGTCGGTCCTTCCGGTCGGTCCTCGTCATGAAAGTGTCATATAATCCACGCGCGCCGAAAGAAACCGCCCCGTTGAATCGCAAAGCCGCGCAAACGCTTTTTCATGCGGCTTTTTCAACAGGCATTTGTGGACATCAGCCGGCAAGGCGGTCGCCGCTGGCCGCTTCGGCCTTCATCTGGTCTGGCGAGCCCGGCCGGCCGAACAGGAAGCCCTGCACCTCGTCGCAGCCTTCGGCGAGCAGGAACCGGAACTGCTCGCTGGTCTCGACCCCCTCGGCCAGCACCGAGACGTCGAGGCTCTTGCCGAGCGCGACGATGGCGCGCACGAAGGCCTTGGACTGGCGGTTTCCGATCTCCTCGACGAAGGAACGGTCGAGCTTGATCTTGTCGAAGGGGAAGGAGCGAAGCGTTTCCAGCGACGAATAGCCGGTGCCGAAATCGTCGATGGCGATGGTGACGCCGAGTGCCTTGATCTGGCGCAGCACATGCAGCGCGCGGGCCTTGTCGGCGATGATGGCGCTTTCGGTGACTTCCAGCTCCAGCCGCGCCGGCGAAAGCCCGGTCTCGGCCAGCACCCTGCGGACCTTTTCCGGCAACAGCGTATCGACCAGTTGCAGCGGCGACAGGTTGACGGCGATGCGGTGTGGCTGCGGCCAGGAAGCCGCCTCGCGGCAGGCGCGCTCCAGAACCCATTCGCCGAGCGCGGTGATCGCTCCGCTTTCCTCGGCCAGCGGAATGAAGGTCGAAGGCGGGATCAGCCCGTGCTTGGGATGACTCCAGCGCAGCAGCACCTCATAGCCGGTCGTGGCGTTGGTGCGCACCGCCTTCTGCACCTGATAGGCGAGGAAGAACTGCTCCTCCTCCAGCGCCGGCGCGATGTCGCGGGCCAGCGCCCGGCGCTCGCGGGCCGCCTCGTCCATTCCCGCCTCGTAGAAGCTGATCTTCTCCTCCAGGCTGTACTTGGAGCGGTACATGGCTAGGTCGGCATTGCCGAGCAGCCGCTCGCGATCCTGCGCATCCTGCGGATAGATGGCGACGCCGAGGCTGGCGGCGGGCGCCAGCGTGGTATGGCCGAGATCGACATGCTCGCTGAGCGCCGACACCAGGCGCGTGAGAAACCCCTGCAACTCCGATTGCTCGGAATAGGATTTCAGCGCCACGAATTCGTCGCCGCCGAAGCGGCCGACGGTTTCGGACGGGTCGGTGCCCTTGACCATGCGCTGCGCCAGCGTCGACAGCAAGGCGTCGCCACTGGCATGGCCGAAGGTGTCGTTGACTTCCTTGAACTTGTCGAGGTCGATGCAGATCGCCGCCACCCGCGCGCCGGTCCCGTCGGCGCTGTCGATGGCGGCGTCGAGGATCTCGGTGAAGCGGCGGCGGTTCGGCAGGCCGGTCAGCGTGTCGTGGCGGGCGAGATGGGCGATGCGCTCCTCGGAGCGGACGCGTTCGGTGATATCCTCGATGGTGGTCACCCAGGCGCCGTCGCCGGTCGGGCGATGGATGGTGCGCACCGTCTTGCCGTTGGCGATGACGCGCACGTCCTCGCCGCCCTCGGCGCTGACGATCAACCGGCGGTGGCGTTCGTAGAAGGCGTCGATATCGCTCAGATGCTCGATGCCGAACTCGACGCGCAGGCTGCACAGCTCGCGAAACGTCCGGCCGGTGAGATCGGTCTCCGGCGCGAAGCCGAAGATTTCACCGAGCCGACCGTTGTGGAGCACCAGCTTCTCGTCCCTGTCGAACAGGCAGATGGCATTGGCCATGTGGTTCAGGGCGAGGTTGAGGTTTTGCGAGGCCTGCTGCAGCTTCTGCGCGGCCAGCATCTGCCCGGTGCAATCGCGGGTGATCTTGGCATAGCCGACCAGCCGCTTTTCCTCGTCATAGATCGGCTCGATGACCACATAAGCCCAGAAGCGGGTGCCATCCTTGCGCACCCGCCAGGCTTCGACCTCGAAGCGGCCTTCGCTGCGCGCCGTCGTCAGGGCGCGGGCGGGGGCGCCGCGCCGGCGTTCTTCCTCCGGGTGAAAGATATGGAAGGACTGGCCGACGATCTCGGCCTCGCTGTAGCCCAGCGCCCGTTCCGCCCCGGCATTCCAGTTGCTGACGCGGCCGTCGAGATCGATCATGTAGATGGCATAATCGTTGACCGCCTGCACCAGCCGCTTGAAATTCGCCTCACCATCGGCGGCCGCCTTTTCGGCGCGCATGGCAAACAGCGCCGCCGCGAAGCCGGAAAACAGCAGCGACAGCGCCACGACGGTGATCATCATCACCATCAGATGCGCAGACAGCACGTCCTTGCTGGAGACCGCGCCGGCGCCAGGGATGACGCTGACGCTGCCCATGGCCGTGAAATGCATCAGCACGATACCGAGCGACATCAGCAGCGCCGGGATGGCGATGCGCCTGTGCGCCGCGCCATGCAACAGGAAGGCCGGAACGGAAAACACGACGGCGAGGACGATGGCGGCCAGCACCAGCATCCGCTCCCAGACGAGGGTTCCGGGAAACTCGATCGCCGCCATGCCGATGAAATGCATGCTGGAAACGCCGACGCCGAACAACAGGCCGGCCGCCAGCGCCGCCCCCATTCCGCCGAGAAACACGGCGCAGGCCGCCGCCGCCGACGTGGTCAGCACCGCAATCGCCAGCGAAAGCAGCGTCTGCGACAGCGCATAGCCGATGATCACGCCGGGATCATAAGCCAGCATCGCCACGAAATGCGTCGTCCAGATGCCGAAACCACCGGCGGCGCCGGCGCTCAGCAGCCAGATCAGCCGTGCCCGCCCCTCGCCCGCGCGCCCGCGGCGCAGAAGTAGGAAAGCGACATAGGAAGACAGGAAACACAAGATCCCCGCGAGGACGACCAGGCGCAGGTCATGCTCGAATGCCAGACAAGTGACGACTTTATACATTCCGCCCTCAGGATGCGCCGCGTTTCTTGTCCCATTCCGGCATCACCGGAGACCCGCAGCGTTCAATAATTGGACGCCACGATGCCGGCTGACAGTTGATTGCTGTTTAATTTCCGGATCAAAATTGGAGTCGAAAACATAGGTATTTGACTCGAAAGCGAGATTTCGACTCGTGAAAAACCCTTGATATCAAGGGATTCCCGCGTGCCGACAGGTCCCTGACGATCGATGCACGGCGGACGGGAAAATCCGCACGTCAACCGGCGCTCTGGATCAGCCGGGTTTCGCCGAGCAGGCCGCCTTCTTCAAGGATCGGATGGGCAACCGAGACGATATGGGCGTTGACGCGCTTGAGATCGCGCAGCATGTCGAGATGCAGCGAGCTGGTCTGCAGGCTTTCGGCGCTGCCGGAGCGCAGCCGGTCGAGATGACGCTCGGAGGATTCCTTCTCGATGCGGCGCACCTCGACCTTGAGCTGCATCAACTGCCGCGCCAGCCCGAAATCACGGGTGACGAAGATCGTCTGGGCAATGCGCAGATTGTCGATGGTCATCGCCAGGAAATCGCGCAGCTCCGCATGGCCGGCCTCGGAGAAGCGCAGTTGGTTGTCGATCTTCTTGGCGACCTGCTCGCGCAGGCCCTTTTCGATGATGTCGCCGATATGCTCGAGGTTGATGGCATAGTCGATGATGACGATCGAGCGGCGTCCGTGCTCCTCGTCCAATCCCTCGCTCTTCAGCTTGGAGAGATAGATCTTGACCTCCTGCTGCAGCAGGTCGACGCGTTTTTCCAGCGCCGGCACCTCGGCCAGCGGGCCGGTATCGTTGCGTTCCAGCGCATCGGCGATGCACATCAGCATCCGCTCGATCAGGTCGCCGACGGCCAGCACCTCGCGCGTGGCGCTGGCCAGCGCCACGACCGGCGTCGCCAGTTCGCGCTCGTCGAGGAAACGCGGACCGCTTTCCGCCCTGGCCTCCTCGCGCACCAGCCGCGCCATCAGGTTGGACAGCGCCCGCGAAAACGGCGCGGCGAGGATAGCGAGCAGGATGTTGAAGCCGAGATGGGCATCCACCGGCAGCTTTTCCGGAGACAGCGGCAGCATGGCCATCAACTCGCCGGCGAAACCGGCCAGCGGCAGGGCGATGACGCAGCCGATGGCGCGCACCAGCAGATTGCCCAGCGTGATGCGCCGCACCGCGGCAGGCGCGGCGAGCGAAGCGATAACCGGCGGAATGGCGCCGCCGAGATTGGCCCCGAGCACCAGCACGATGATCAGGCTGAGCGGCAGCGCGCCCGTGGAGGCGAGCGACAGGATCAGCACGACGGCGGCAAGCGACGAGGAGGAGACGAAGGCGACGCCGGCCGACAGCGCCAGCGCCACCGGCCAGGCATTGGCGAGCAGGCCGAAGAAGGCGGCGAGCGCCGGCGATTCCCGCATCGGCTCGGTCGCGGCGCCCAAGAGGTGCAGCGAGGTCAGCATCAGGCCGATGCCGACCAGCGCAAGACCGCCGCCGCGCCGCGCCATCGCCTGGCTGCGATAGAGGATCATGCCGAGAAACAGCACCAGCGGCGCCAGCCACTCCACGCCGGCCGAGACGATCCAGGCGGTGACCGCGGTGCCGACATTGGCCCCGAGCAGCACGATCTGCGCCATGCGCGATTCGACCATGCGCTTTTCGACGAAGGAGGCGGTGAGCAGCGCGGTCGCGGTCGAGCTTTGCAGGGCGATGGTGGCGATGAAGCCGGACAGGAAGGAGCGCGAGGCGCTCTGCGTGCCCTTGGCCAGCCCCGAGCGCAGCTTGGCGCCGAAGGCCAGCGTCACGCCGTCCTTGACCTGCCGCAACCCGAACAGCAGCAGGGCGACCGCCCCGAAAAGATTGATCATCACCACTGTCGATGCCACGCCTGCGCCCTCTTCGTCGGTTGCCCGGCAGCGCATTTGCACCAGCCGAGTCGCCAGGAAAGCTTACCAGCTTACACCCATTCAAGAGGATGCACTTGTCATTTATGACAACTGGATGACAGGATTCGCGACGGATCCGCCGCGCCTCCTCGAATCAAAACGGGATCGAGCTCACCGGCGATCAGGCGATATCGTCTGCTCGCCGAGGATTCTCTCGTTCAAGGTCGAGCGTATATGGGCGTCCATTCGGACGCACGGCGCTCTCGTCCCGGTTCTTGTCTTATGCAATCGCGACGTGTCGGAATTGCAGGCAGCGCTGCACGTCGATCATGACGCGCGGTAAACGCTGAAAATCCGTGCTAGAATTCTTCCGCAGGGTCAGAGAGGCGCAGCGATCCGCGACAGGCCGACGATGACGAGCAGCAAAAACAGCAGCCAGCTCACCGCCTTGATTTTCCTGATACGGTCGGTGCGCACACCGTCCCAATCATAAACCATCTATTCTCCAGTCTTGTTCAAACTGAGGACAGGATAATATGCGGGCCTGTTGCGAAGCTTTCTACAAACTATTGATTTTTATAAGCCTGACTTAAGGTAAACTCCCTCGCGGCGCAACGGATGCAAAAAAGGGCGGCCCCCGGGGAGCCGCCCTTTTTCTGCTTCACATCAGGACAATACCCTCAATCTATATCGAAGCCCGCCTGTGGGTCGGAAAGCGCCAGGCCATCCAGCGCGATCGCATAGGCGCCATCGGCCCCGCGCGTCACCGTCAGGGTGCGGCGGCGCTCGCCCAGGCGAATCTCCGCCTCGAAGCCCGGCCATTGCGCCGGCAGCGCCGGCTTCACCTGCAGGCGGTTGCCGAACTTGCGGATGCCGAGAATGCCTTCGACGGCGCTGCGATAGAGCCAGCCGGCTGAGCCCGTATACCAGGTCCAGCCGCCGCGCCCGGTGCGGTCGGCCGCGCCATAGACGTCGGCGGCAACCACGTAAGGCTCGACGCGGTATGTCTCCGCCGCCTCGGCATCGAGGGAATGGCCGACCGGATTGAGCAGCGAGAAGCAGGCGAAGGCATCGTCGCCGCGCCCGAGCTCGGCCAGCGCCATCACCACCCAGGTGGCGGCATGGGTATACTGGCCGCCGTTTTCGCGCACGCCGGGCGGATAGGCGGCGATATAGCCGGGATCCTTGTCGGTGTCGTCGAAGGGCGGGGTGAACAGGCGGATGATGCCGGCCTCACGATCGACCAGCCGCGCCATGACGGCATCCATCGCCTGCCCGCGCCGGGCCGGATCGCCCTGCCCCGAGAGCACGCTCCAGGATTGCGCAATCGAATCGATCTGGCATTCCGGCTGGTCCTTGGAACCGAGCGGCGTGCCGTCGTCGAAATAGCCGCGGCGATAATAGTCGCCGTCCCAGCCCGCCGTTTCCAGCGCCTGCTTGAGCGAAGCGAGATGCCCGCTCCAGCGCTCAGCCCTGATGGTATCGCCCCGGTCGCGGGCATGGACGACGAAGGTATCGAGCGTGCCGGCCAGGAACCAGCCGAGCCAGACGCTCTCGCCCTTGCCCTTGATGCCGACGCGGTTCATGCCGTCGTTCCAGTCGCCGCCGAGGATCAGCGGCAGGCCGTTCGGGCCGGTACGGGCAATGGCGAGGTCGAGGGCCAGCGCCGCATGCTCGTAGACGCTGACCGTATCCTCGGAAACACCCGGCTTGTAGAAAGAATCGTGCTGACCGGGCTGAAGTGCCGCCCCTTCGAGGAAAGGAAGCTGCTCATCGAGCAGCGAGCGGTCGCCGACCGCCTCGCAATAGTGATGGATCGCATAGGCGAGCCACACCACGTCGTCGGCGATCAGCGTGCGCACGCCGGCCCCGGTCTGCGGCAGCCACCAGTGCTGCACGTCGCCTTCGCGGAACTGGCGGCCGGCGGCATTGAGGATCTGCCGCCGCGCCAGCGACGGATCGTGCAGGATGAAAGCCAGCGTATCCTGAAGCTGGTCGCGGAAACCGTAGGCGCCGGAGGCCTGGTAGAAGGCCGAGCGCGCCATGATGCGGCAGGCGAGCGCCTGGTAGGGCAGCCAGCCATTGACCAGATGGTTCATCGAGGCATCCGGGGTGCGCACCGTCACATGTCCGGTGAAGGCGCGCCAATAGGCCTTTTCGCCTTCGAGGATCGCATCGAAGTCCGCTCCCTTGATCTCGCGGACCAGCGACAGCGCCTGTTCGCGGTCGTCACCATCGCCGAGATGGAAGACGATGTCGTGCGATGCGCCCGGCGCCAGCGTCACGTCGATGGCAAGTGCCGCGCAGACGTCGCCGTCCGGCTCCACCGTGCCAGAGAGGGCCTGCCCCTTCACGACCGCCTGCGGCAGGCGCACCGACCCGTCCTTGCCGATGAACTCGCGCCGGCTGGAGGAGAGGCTGGAGGGCATTTCGCTCGCCGACAGGAAGGCGGAACGGGCAGAGAAATCGATGCTGTAGGGGTTGCCGGCGAGCAGCGCCCCACCCTCGGCATCATGGAACGGCACGATGAAGGGCGCGGTGCGCTGGCCGTTATTGCCGAGCAGCCATTCGACATAGGCGTAAGCGCGCAGCCGCTTCGGCGCGCCCGAGCGGTTGGTGAGGCGCAGGCGCGAAAGCTTGACCGAGCGGGTGCGGTCGACCGTCTGCGTCAGTTCCAGCCCGATGTCCTGCTGCGTCGAGGCGAAATGCGAGAAGCCGAAGCCATGGCGCGCCTCGAACTCCACCGAGGCATCGGTGGAAAGGGCCGCCATCGGCGTCAGCACCGCCTTGCTGTCGGTATCGACGACATAGAAGGCCTCGCCCGGCCGATTGCTGACCGGATCGTTCGACCACGGGGTGAGCTGGTAGTCGCGCGAATTGCGGCTCCAGGTGAAGCCGGCGCCTTCGGCCGAGACGTGGAAGCCGAAGCGATCGTTGGTGATGACGTTGATCCACGGCTGCGGCGTGGCGCCGCCGCCGTGGAGGCGCACGACATAGTCCTCGCCGCCCTGCTCGAAACCGCCGAATCCGTTCCAGAAGTCGAGGTCGCCGCGATCTTCGACCGGCTTTGCAGCAAAGGCCGGGCGATAGGGTTTCAGCGCCAGCGGCTTCAGCGGCGCGGGTGCGGCCGGTTCCGTCGGGCGCGAACCGGCAAACAGCGCCAGTTCGCGGGCGATCTGGTCAACGATCTTGCCGTTGCGGGCATGGAAGACGACGCGGGCGGTCGCCAGCAGCGCGTTCCAGGTCTCTGTATCCATCAGGTCGCGGCGCACGGCGAAGATATGCTGGCGCAAGCCGTCGCCCTGGCCGAGCCGGCGCAGGTTTTCGCAGGCGGCGTCGAGCGCATGCTGCATGTCCTGCGCGTAGGACGCGGCGCGTTCATTGACGATGACCAGATCGGCCGTGACGCCGCGCGAGCGCAGATATTCCTGCGCGCCCAGCGCCTCGCGGGCGATGTGCATGTCCATGTCGTCATTGATGCGCAGCGCAAAGATCGGATGGTCGCCGGAAATCGCCAGCGGCCACAGCGAGGATTGCGAGCGCAACCCTTCCGCCACCGTCGCGGCATCCATGCGCAGCTGCATGTCGGGATAGACGAGGTGGCGGCCGAGAAGCTGGTAGGCGGCGGCCTGCTGCGAGGTGACGCCGACATGGCGCATCTGCACCTGCGTGCGCGTCCAGGCATGGGTCAGCTCGTGGGCGAAGGCATCCGGGTGGCGATAGCGGTCGATGGCCTTGTCGGTCTCCTCGCGATTGGGGGCCGCGATGGTCCAGAAAATCACCGAGACCTTCTTGCCGGCCGGCACGCGGATGGTGCGGCGCAACGAAAGCACCGGATCGAGCGTGAAGCCGTCGCTGCCCGACAGCGTCGCGCCGGGATCGAAGGCGGCGGCGTCGGAGAGCGTGCGGCCGCGCCCGATGAACTTGCGCCGGTCCGTCTCGAATTCCGTATGGCGGGAATTGCCGGCATTGTCGACGATCAGATGCGCGACGCACATGTCCGGGTCGCCGGGACTGCGCTTGTTGCGCTCGGCGCGGATGACGTCGCCGCGCCGGCCGATCTCGGTCTTCAGGAACATGCGCGAGAAGGCGGGATGGGCATTATCGGTGTCGTCGGCGGCCAGCACCGGCTCCATATAGGAGGTCACCTCGATGAAGCGGTCCTCCGCACCCATGTTGAGCAGCGTCAGACGGCGGCCTTCGGCGTCATGCTCGGTGGCGATGATGCATTCGACCTCGCTGACGAGATCGCCGACCGTCTTGTGGAATTCGGCATGGTCGTCGCTGAAGATCGCCTTGGCGATTTCGCCCTCGACCCGGCGCGGCTCCGATGTCGCCGACCACCACTGGCCGCTCGCCACATCGCGCAGAAAGATGAAGGTGCCCCAGCGGTCCTCGGTCGGATCGGCCTTCCAGCGGGCGACCGTCTGGCCGTTCCAGCGGGAATAGCCCGCACCGGTCGCGGTCAGCATCACCGAATAATGGCCGTTCGACAGGAAAACCAACTCGCGATCCTTGGCGGCGGGATCGTCGATGATACGCACTTCCGGACGCGGCAGGTCGGCCTGCTCGTCGCCGGGCGTGGAGGATTCCTCCTTGGTGGTCATCACCTGGATGTCGCGCGGCGCCTTTTCCTGCAACAGCAGCTCGGCCGCTTCAACCACCGGATCGGAATGGAACAACTCGCGCAGCCAGCCGGCGAAGGCGACGTTGGCGACGGCGGCGATCGACATGCCGTGATGGTGGGCATAATAGTTGTAGACCACCGCGCAGGTCTGACCCTCGGGCACGCGGGTCGGGGTGAAATCGACCGCGTCGTGATAGCCGTAGACACCGAGCGCGCCGAGCTTGCGCAGCCGCTCGAGGTTTTCCAGCGCCGCTTCCGGCGCATACATGCTGGCCAGGATCGAGGCATAGGGCGCGATGACGGCATTCTGGCCGAGACCGCGCTTGAGGCCCAGCGTCGGCACCCCGAAATTGGTGTACTGGTAGGTGAGCTGGTGGTCGCGGGCGTTGAAGGCGGCTTCGGAAATGCCCCAAGGCGTGCCGAGGCGGCGGCCATGGTTCATCTGCTCGCGCACAACGAGATTGTTCGTCTGGTTGAGGATGCCGCCCTGGCGCTCCTGCATGACGAGCGGCGGCATCAGATATTCGAACATCGAGCCTGACCAGGAGACCAGCGCGCCGCGCAGGCCGACGGGCACGACCTGGCGGCCGAGCTTGTACCAGTGCTCGGTCGGCAGATCGCCCTTGGCGATGGCGAACAGGCTGGTCAGACGCGCTTCGGAGGCGAGAAGGTCGTAGCAGGCCTCGTCCAGCTCGCCGCTTTCGACGCGGAAACCGATGGACAAGAGCCGGCGCTCCTGCCGGAACAGGAAGCTGAAATCCATCGAGAAGGCGAGATCGCGGGTGCGGTCGCGCAATCTGGCGAGGCGGGCGCGCAGCGGCTCGATGTTGGAGAGATCGAAGACGCTGTCGGCGACATGGTCCTCACAGACCGCCACCAAAGACCCCGCCCAGACGGTGACTTCGCGGCTTTGCGGCGAATGCACCTCGTGATCGAGATTGGCCGCCAGCTTCTGGATGTCGCGGGCGAGCACCGACAGGTTGATGATGCGGATCGAGGCGAATTCATGCTCGCGCTTGACGGCGGCGAGCGCGTTCTGGAAACCGATGATGCGCTCTTCCAGCCGGCGGCGCAGCGGTCGCACCGTCTTGCGGTCGTCCGGCAGGTCGTTCAGCACCTCGCCGAGAATGCCGGCGACATCGCCGACACCGTCGAGATTGCCCTGCAGATGCGCGGACGGCGCTTCCGCCCAGGCGCGGCAGGCGGAAGAAACCGCGATCAGGTGGCCGGCGAGGTTGCCGCTGTCGACGGCGGAGACGTAGCGCGGTCCCAGGGTCTGCAGCGTGTCGGTGTGATACCAGTTGAACAGGTGGCCGCGGAATTTCTCCATCTTTTCCAGTGTCGCCACCGTCTTTTCCAGGCGGTCGATGGTCTGCTCGAAGGAGAACCAGCCGAAATGCCGGCCCGATATCACCGACAGCAGGTAGACGCCGATATTGGTCGGCGAGGTGCGGGCGGCGACGATCGGGTTCGGCTTTTCCTGGAAATTGTCCGGGGGCAGATAGTTCTGCTCCTCGGTGACGAAGGTCTCGAAATAACGCCAGGTGCGCCGCGCCACCTTGCGCAGTTCTTCCGTCACTTCCGCGGAGACCTCGAGCCGGTCCTCGGTCTCGGCGGACTGGCTGACATACCAGGCGATCGCCGGCGAGACGATCCACAGAAGCGCGAAGGGAATGCCGACGAGAAAGGCGTTGTCGCCCGGCAGCGCCGCGAAGGCGAGGCCGAGAATCGCGGCGAGCGGCGCCTGCCACATGGTCTTGTAGAAGCTCAGGATCGTCCCTTGCGCACTCGACTGGACGCTGGCGGCGGTGCGCCATTCCAGCATCAGCTTATGGGAAACGAACAGGCGATAGAGCGAGCGGATGATGGCGTCGGCCATCAGGCAGGCGGTATGGGCGATGAAGACGATGCGCAGCGCAACTTGCGCGTTGGCGGCGCGGATATCCGACCAGACGGTGTAGAGATGGGCGCTGGGAATGATATCGCTGGAGCGCGGCACGATGCCGGAGATCAGCGACAGGGTGGGGGCGACGAACAGGCTGAAGATCAGCACGATCTGCCAGATCAGCGCGCCGAGCGGATCCATGAAATACCAGCCGAGCACCGAGGCGAAGAACCAGGCGATCGGGGTCAGCGAACGGCGCAGGTTGTCGACCATCTTCCAGCGGCCGAGCGCGGGAACGCCCCGCGCGGGGTTGAAGATATAGGGCAGCAACTGCCAGTCGCCGCGAGCCCAGCGATGCTGGCGCGAGACTTCCACCTCGTAGCGGGTCGGGAAATCCTCGACCAGCTCGACATCGGTGACCAGCGCGCAACGCGCCATCGAGCCTTCGAGCAGGTCGTGGCTGAGCACGGCGTTTTCGTCGATGCGGCCCTTCAGCGACGCCTCGAAGGCATCGACGTGATAGAGGCCCTTGCCGGTGAAGGTGCCTTCGCCGGTCAGATCCTGATAGACGTCGGAGACGGTGAAGACATAAGGATCGACGCCGCGATTGATCGAGAAGACGCGCTGGAAGACGGAGGCGTCCTCGCCGGTGGTCAGCGACGGTGTCACGCGCGGCTGCAGCAACCCGTAGCCGGAGGTGACGCGCTTGGTTTCCGGGTCGAAGACCGGGCGATTGATCGGGTGGTAGAGTTTGCCGACCAGCTTGGTGACCGCGTCGCGCATCAGGCGCGTGTCGGAATCCAGCGTCATGACATACTGCACGTCGGCCGGCACGGTGTTGGCGCCGGGCAGGAAAGTGGTGTCGGCATCGCCGCGCAGCAGCAGATTCAGCTCATGCAGCTTGCCGCGCTTGCGCTCCCAGCCCATCCAGGCGCCTTCGCCCGGATTGTAGAGCCGGCGGCGGTGGAGGAAATAGAAACGCGTCTTGCCGTCATAAGCGTATTTTTCGCTGAGCGCCGCGATTTCCTTGCGTGCATATTCGAAGACGGCGACATCGGCCTCCGTCTCCTCCTTCTGGCTGTCCGGCCAGTCGCTGAGCAGGGCGAAATAGATTTCGCCGCGCGGATTGGCGAGGTAATGGACTTCCAGGTTTCGCACCAGCTCGTCGACGCCGTCGCGGTTGGAGATCAGCGACGGCACGACCAGCAGCGTGCGCGCATCCTCCGGGATGCCCTCCTTGAATTCGTAGCCGATCAGCCGCGCAGGCGTCACGAAGAAGGTGACGAGGGTGTTGAACAGGCCGGTCGCGCCCTCCGAGGCCGGCAGCGAGAACATCGCCAGCAGGATGACGATCTGGCCGAGCGGCATGCCGAAGCGCGCCATGAACCAGCCGACCAGCGCCAGGACCAGCACGGTCAGCAGCACCACGGGGGCGGCGACCGCCAGCCAGTGGAAGGAGCGGACGCGGCGCACGATATGCTGCAGCGGCGTCGGACGGTAATTGATCGCCTTTTCCAGCGCCTTGCGCTGGCTGCCGACCAGATAGGAGCCGATATTCGGCTCATGATCGCCCTTCTTTTCGGCGCGCCGGTCAGCCTCGGTGAGGTCGACGACGGTATGGGCGATGTCCAGCTCGCTGCGGTCGCTGTAGCGCGCCAGCTTCTCGACCTGCTTGCGGTATTTGTTGCGCGAACCCGGATCGAGTTCGCCGTAATCGGTCTTTTCGAAGAACAGCCGGTCGACATGGCTGACCTGCTCGACCCATACCGCCCATTCGGTGTCGTCGATCTCGCGCAGGCTGCGGATGATGTTGCCCATCGTGACATTGCCGGAGGACAGGCGGTTGTGCTCCGCAATCATCGTTTCCTCGGCGTCGCTGCCGGCCTTTTCCAGCCGCTCCTCCAGCCAGGAGATGGCGAAGGCCGCGCCTTGGGCGCCGTCGCGCAGGCGGTAGAGGAACTGGGTGGCGAAGGTGCTGTCCTCAGCCAGCGGCTCGATGCTTTTCAGCAGATCGGCGCTTTTCGCCGGATCGTTGATGCGGATCAACTCGTCGGCGATGTCGTTGGCGCGGCGGCGCATGTGACGCGAACGCTCGACACGGATGGAAATGCGCCGGAGGTTCTCGATCAGCACATAACGCACCATCGAGGGCAGCGCCCACAATTCGCCGATCTCCAGCGTCTTCACCGACTGGAAGCCGTCGACCAGCGCCGTCAGGCTTTCCTGCGAGACGGTGCTGTGGGTATGGGCGACGTAGAGCCAGGCCAGCGCCGTCACCCGCGGTATCTCGATGCCGCCGATGCGCATGGTCGGAAGCTGGCGATAGAAGCGGCGCGGAAAATCGCGGCGCACTTCCTGGATCGCCTCCTCGACGATGTAGTGGTTGTCGAGCAGCCATTCGGCGGCGGGCGTGATCGTCGCGCCGGCGGCGACATCGGCGGCCGTGGCGCGATAGACCCTGAGGATCTCCCGCTCGTTCTCCTTGTGCCGGGCGAAGAAATCGAAGGCGGCGAAGGCCGGCAGCGCCGGGGCGCCGTCACGCGCCAGCCCCATGCCGCACGCGCTCAGCTCGTCCTTGGTGAAATAGGTGGAGCGGATGGAATCGTTATGGTCGATCTGCTTCGCTTCGGTCTCGCGGGAGGACGCGGGGGTCGACATGTGAAATGACATGGGGGCCTGATTCTGGATCGGAACAGCGATAGGGTCTCAACGGCCTTAGCCGGTTTTCCCGACAACACATAATGGAATATGTGCGCTCGGAAAGGCCGGGGGCCGGTTCAATGGCAGTCTATCCTTATCCGGAGCAAAATGAACCGAAGCTGACCGACCGGCAAGAGGCGCGGCCGCTGCCCCGCAAGTTCAGGTGGCGCGCCGGATTTCCCATGCAAAAAGGCCGGCATCGCGCCGGCCCTTCCGTCACTGATTTGCATGGGCCTCAGGGCCTGGCCAGATAGGCTTCCGCCAGCTCCACCCAGAAGGAAGCGCCGATGGGCAGGATGTCGTCGTTGAAGTCGTAGCGCGGATGATGCAGCGAGGGATCGTTTTCCGTGCGGCGCGTGCCGAGGAAGAAATAGCTGCCCGGACGCTTTTCCAGCATGTAGGCGAAGTCTTCGCTGCCCATGAACGGACGGGCGAGATCGTAGACCTTGTCCTCGCCGGCGAAACGTTTTGCCAGGTCGCGCACGAAATCCGTCTCGGCCTTGTGGTTGACGGTGGCGCTATAGCTGCGCTCGTAGTTGACGGATGCGGTCATGCCGTAGCTTTCGGCCTGGCGCTCGGCGATCAGGGTGATGCGGCGCTGCAGCTCGTCGCGGGTCGCCGGATCGTAGGAGCGGATCCCGACGACGATATCGGCATGGTCGGGAATGATGTTGCTGGCGGTGCCGGCGCGGAAGACGCCGACGGTGACCACGGCCGGCTCCAGCGGATGGATGTTGCGCGAGACGATGCTCTGCAGCGCCATGACGATCGAGGCGCCGGCGACCACCGGATCGGCGGTCTCCTGCGGTTCGGCGCCGTGGCCGCCCTTGCCCTGAACGCGGATGCGGCATTCGTCGACGGCAGCCATGATCGGGCCTTCGCGCAGCGCGAAATGGCCGAAGGGAATGCCGGGATCGTTGTGCAGGCCGAAGACGGCGTCGCAGGGGAAGCGCTCGAACAGGCCTTCCTCGACCATGATGCGCGCGCCGCCGAAATTCTCCTCGGCCGGCTGGAAGATCAGGTTGATCGTGCCGTCGAAATTGCGGCGCTCGGCCAGCATCTTGGCAGCACCCAGCAGCATGGTCGTGTGGCCGTCATGGCCGCAGGCATGCATGGCGCCCGGATGCTGGCTGGCATAGTCGAGCCCGGTTTCCTCCTGGATCGGCAGGGCGTCGATATCGGCGCGGATGCCGATCGAGCGCTGCGACGTGCCGTTGCGCAAGGTGGCGACGATGCCGGTCCCGGCCAGCCCGCGCGTCACCTCATAGCCCATCGCCGTCAATTGTCCGGCGATGTAGTCGGAGGTCTTGAACTCCGACAGGCCGATTTCCGGAATCTGATGGAGGAAATGCCGGGTTGCCACGAGATCGGGCATAATGTTCGCGAACGGATAGGTCATGTCATGCACCACGAGTTGGAACGCGGTTTTCCAGCAAACGGAAGGCCGCGATCAGAATGCCGGTCAGGCAAAGATAGATGAGCGCCAGCAGCAGCAGCGGCTCATAGGTGAGGTATGTATCCTGTCTTACCTTGGAAATCACCGCATAAACGTCGATGACGGTGATGGTGGCCACAAGCGGCGTCGATTTCAGCTGGAGAACGGTTTCGCCCGTTAGTGTCGGCAGGGCGCGGTTGATGGCGCGCGGCAGCCAGATGCGCCTAAACAGGGTGAAACGCCCCATGCCGAAGGCGCGCCCCGCCTCCAGCTCGCCCTTGGGAACGCCGGCGAAGGCGCCGCGCATCACCTCGCCCTCATAGGCGGCGAACGAGATCATCAGCGCCGTGAAACCGTAAGGCCAGGCCTGACGCAGATAGGGCCAGAGGAAGGAGGATCGGATCTCCGGAAATTGCGCGAACACCGAGCCGAGCCCGTAATAGAGCAGCCAGAGCTGCAGCAGCAGCGGCGTGCCGCGAATGATGGTGCAGAAACCCTTGGCAAGCCAGGCGAGCGGCCACGGCCCTGTGACCTGCACCAGCCCGAGCGGCACCGCGAACAGGAAACCGATCGCCGTGGTGGTCGCCAGCATCAGCAGCGACTGGCCGATGCCGGCGATCAGCCGGTCCTGGTATCTCGGGATCCAGTCCCAGCGCAGGAACCAGATGGCGCAGAAGACGATGACCGCGAACACCGCCATCAGGAACAGGCGATGCGGCTCGAACAGGCTGCGGCCCTTGGGCAGATGCGGCGCGGTGATGGCGGAAAGGGGAAGGGGTTCGCTCATGATCTTACACCGGTCTCGCCATGCCGCGCCGCGAGCGTCTTTCGATGATGCCGATCGCGACGTTCGACACCAGCGTCAGCGCCAGGTAGAGCACGCCCGCCGCCATGTAGAACATCATGTAGGCCTTGGTGGAGCCGGCTGCCTGGCGCGTCACCAGCGTCAGCTCGCTGAAACCGACGACGGCGAGCAGGGCGGTGTCCTTGGTGGCGATCAGCCAGAGATTGGAGAGGCCCGGAATGGCATAGGGCAGCATGGCCGGCAGCGTCACCCGGCGCATGACCAGCATCGGCGACATGCCGTAGGCGCGCGCCGCCTCGATCTGCCCCGGCGGCACCGCCTTGATGGCACCGCGCAGCACCTCGGTCGAATAGGCGCCCTGCACCACGCCGATGACGAAGATACCGGCGACCAGCCCGTTGATATCGACCGGCCCGACGCCGAACAGCGCCAGAAGCTGGTTCACAGCATCCGTGCCGGCGTAGTAGAGCAGCAGGATCAACACCAGTTCCGGCACGGCGCGGATCAGCGTCGTATAGACCTCCATGAGGTCGCGCAGGATCGGGCCGCCATAAAGCTTGCCGCAGGCGCCGCCGATACCGAGCAGCAGCCCGAGGCAGTAGCCGCCCACCGCAAGCTCCAGCGAGGCGACGAACCCCTTGAGTAGTACCCCGCCCCAGCCGGGCGCATCCAGCGCCAGCAGGCTGAGATCGAACATCGTGGCGGAGGATGCAGCCATCGGAAATTCCCTTCGCACCGGCGCCGGCCGACGAAGCGGCCTTCGCCTCGGATCGTTTCAGGCGGGCGGCCCGGCGCCGGGCCACCCGGCGGGGATCATTTTCCGTAGATGTCGAAGGCGAAATACTTCTTGGAGAAGGCGTCGTAAGTGCCGTTGGCGCGGATCGCCTTGATGGCGGCGTTCAGCTTTTCCTTCAGCTCGGTCTCGCCCTTGCGGATGCCGATGCCGACGCCGAGGCCCAGGATCGCCGGATCGTCGGCGACGGTGCCTTTCAGGTCGCAGCAGGCGCCCTGCTCGGACTTCAGGAAGGCGTCGAGCGCGATCGAATCGGCCTGCACGGCGTCGATGCGGCCGGCGGCCAGATCCTGGTTGGCCTCATCCTGCGTCTGGTATTCCTTGATCTCGGTGCCGTTGGCGCCGAAATACTTGTTGGCATAGACCTGGTGGATGGTGGAGACCTGCACGCCGAGCACCTTGCCCTTCAGCCCCTCGGGCGTGGCGTCGAACTTCTGGTCCTTCGGGCCGATGATGCCGGGCGGCGTATTGTAATACTTGTCGGTGAAATCGATCGACTTGAGGCGCTCCTCGGTGATCGACATCGAACCGATGATCATATCGATCTTCTTGGAGTTCAGCGCCGGGATGATGCCGTCCCAGGCAACGGGGGTGACGACGCAGTCGAGCTTCGCTTCCTTGCAGATCGCATCCTTGAAATCGACTTCCCAGCCGACCCAGTTGCCATTGGCGTCCGGCGAGGTGAAGGGCGGATAGGGCTCGGCGGCGAAGCCGACCTTGAGCTGCTCGGCCGAGGCCGCCGCCATGCCGGCCAAGCCGATTGCGAGCGCCGCCACGAGCGTCTTGACGATGGATTTCATGAATTTCCCCTTTGTCTTGGTTTTTGGAATTTGGTTGGAAAAGGCAATCGAGGCCCGCATCAATGGATGGAGCTGATGAACTTCTTCAGCCGCTCGGACTTCGGATCGCCGAAGAGCTGCGCGGGCGGGCCCTGCTCCTCGATAACGCCGTTGTGCAGGAAGACGACATGGCTGGAGACGTCGCGGGCGAATTTCATCTCGTGGGTGACGAGAATCATCGTGCGCTTCTCCTTGGCGAGATCGCCGATGACGGTGAGCACCTCGCCCACCAGTTCGGGATCGAGCGCCGAGGTCGGCTCGTCGAACAGCATCACCAGCGGCTGAATGGCCAGCGCCCGGGCGATGGCGGCACGCTGCTGCTGGCCGCCGGACATGAACGACGGATAGACGTCGCGCTTTTCGTAGAGCCCGACGCGGCGCAGCAGCGCCTCGCCGATCTCGACCGCCTTGTCCCTGGGCATGCCCAGGACATGCACCGGCACCTCGATGACGTTCTGCAGCACCGTCATGTGCTGCCACAGGTTGAAACTCTGGAACACCATGCCGAGCTGGGTGCGGATGCGCTGCACCTGCTTGCGGTTGGAAGGCATCAGCCCGCCATGGCCGTCGCTCTTCATGGTGATGGTTTCGCCGTGGATGGTGATCTCGCCGGCGCTCGGCAGCTCCAGCAGGTTGATGCAGCGCAGGAAGGTCGATTTCCCCGAGCCGGAACCGCCGATGATGGCGATGACATCGCCCTGTTTCGCCGTGAGAGAAACGCCTTTGAGAACCTCGAGCGCGCCGAAGCGCTTGTGCAGGTTCGATACGTGAAGGGCCTCGGCCGTATCCGTCATATATATAATCCGCCCATGCCAGGCAAACCTGCCCGGCCACCTGAAGCCAATAACTGTTCCCGCCAGCTTTTCATGGTTTTTCGGGCTGCGTCGCTGGCCGCGCCGCCCGGATTGATCAGGAGTTTTGCACTTGTCTGAAAATTATTCAAGCGTATAATAGCGGCCATCTGCACAAATTTCGACGCTTGGAACACAGGCGTTTTCTTCGGGGGATGAGGGGATGGCTGAATTCGGCGCGCGGCCGATGGCGACGCATTGGCGACGGTTTTCGATGCGTTGTCGGGATGCCGACGCCCGCGCCGCAGCCGTATGCGCCGGCCGCGACGACCGGATGCCGCCCCTTCTCCGGCACGCTGCATGAGCCGCCGCGCCTTCCATCGCGCCAGCGAGGCGGAACGGCGACAGGATCTCATATCCGCAACCCTGGACTGCATCACTGAACTCGGCGTGCAGGGAGCGACCGTGCGCCAGATCGCCACGCGGGCCGGCGTTACCGGCGGCCTCATCCGTCACTATTTCGACGGCAAGGACCAGATGGTCCAGGCCGCCTACCGCGACACGATGATGGGCATGACCCGCACCGCCATCGAGGCGGCCGAATCGCTGGATGCGGATGCCCGCACCCGCCTCGGGCGCTTCATCGTCGCCAACCTGACGCCGCCGGTCACCGATCCGCGCACCCTTTCGCTATGGGCCGGCTTCATCGGCCATGTCCGCCTCGACCCGACCTTCGGCGCCATTCACCGCGAAAACTATGCGGTGTTCCGCGAGGCGCTGGAAAGACTGGTGAGCGATTGCCTGCGCGAGGCCGGCCGGGCGCCGACCGCTGCGGAATGCCGGGCGCATTCCATCGCCATCAACGGCTTGATCGACGGGCTGTGGATCGAGGGATCGCTGGCTGCCGACATGTTTGACGATCGAGAACTGGCCGAGACGGCGCTGCGCGCCGTCGAGGCGATGCTCGGCCTGCCGCCGGGCGGCCTTGGCGCAACTCCCACCATGCAAGAAGGATAGAATAATGCGTTACGCATCGATCACCGATCGGCTCGAACATCTCGGCTCCGGCAAATGGGCGGTCCACCTTGAGGCGCGGCGCATGGCCGCCGCCGGCGCGCCGATCATCGAGCTGACCATCGGCGAGCCCGACGTCCCCACCGATCCGGCGCTTCTGGCCGAATGCGCCCGCTCCATGCATGCCGGCCGCACCCGCTATTCCAACGGCCGCGGCGAGCCGGGCGTCGTCGCGGCGCTGGTCGCCAAATATGCCAGGCGCCGCCCCGACATCGACGAGCACAACATCCTCTGCTTCCCCGGCACCCAGACGGCGCTCTTCGCCGTGATGCTCGGCCTTGTGGAATCTGGCGACGGCGTGCTGGTCGGCGACCCCCTCTATGCGACCTATGAGGGCGTCATCGCCTCCACCGGCGCGCATATGATCCCGGTGCCGCTGCGCCCGGAAAAGGATTTCCACATGCAGGCCGAGGACCTGGAGAAGGCGATCACGCCGAATGCCCGGGTGCTGCTGCTCAACACCCCGCACAATCCGACCGGCGCCGTTCTCAGCCGCGACGAGATCGCCAGGCTCGGCGAAATCTGCCGCCGCCACGATCTCTGGATCGTCTGCGACGAGGTTTATGAAGAGCTGATCTTCGACAAGCCCTTCGCCTCGCCCTTCGACAGCCCGGAACTGGCCGAGCGCACCATCGTCGTCTCCTCGATCTCGAAATCCCATGCAGCGCCGGGTTTCCGAAGCGGCTGGGCCGTCGGCCCCGCCGAATTCTGCGACAAGCTGCTGCCGGTGTCCGAAACCATGCTGTTCGGCGGCCAGCCCTTCATCGCCGACATGACCGAGATGGCGATCTCGCAGCCCTTCCAGACCGCCGCCATCATGCGCCAGAAATACCGGACCCGCGCCGAACTGGTCTGCAAGACGCTGGCCGGTTCGAACCTGCTGCAGCCGCTGATGCCGGAAGGCGGCATGTTCATCGTCATCGACGTCTCGGCCACCGGCCTCAGCGGCGATGCCTTCGCCTGGGATCTGCTGAAGGACGAACAGGTTGCCGTCATGCCCGGCGCCTCCTTCGGCGAACAGGCGGCCGATTACGTGCGCGTCTCGCTGACGGTCGACGATGCGCTTCTGGTCACGGCGATGGAGCGCATGGTGGCGCTCGCCGGCCGCATCGCCGCCGAGGGCGCGCCCAGGCCGCGCAGCCTCAGCGCCTGATCCCTTTCCCGAGACCGGCTCAAAGCGGCCGCATCCGGTTTCCGGGTGCGGCTTTTTGCCGGCCCTCGCCCAAAAGATCTCGGTCGCCCCACGGAACCGGACCGTAGGCTCGCGCATTATTTGCGCAGTTGGAATTCATATGGAGGCGAAGATGAAAGGAATACTACTTTGGCTGATCGGAATTCCGCTTCCGATTATCCTGCTTCTGTATTTCTTCCATTACCTTTAAAAGAGATAAAAATTCGCCCGATATGACTTGGCGGAAAGTGATCGATAGTTCGATCGACCGCTAGAATTCACGCGAAGGAGCTTCACGATGCTGTATTATGCGCTCGTTTTTCTTGTCGTTGCACTGGTGGCCGGTGTTCTCGGTTTCGGCGGCATTGCCGGCGCGTCCGCCTCGATCGCCCAGGTTCTGTTCTTCCTGTTCCTGGTGCTGTTCCTGGCCTCGCTGGTCATCCGCCTGGTGCGTGGCGCCTGAGGAAAACCATCATGTCATGGGCTTCTCCTCCCCTTGCCCATGAAACGAAAACCCCGCCGGTCGCCCGGCGGGTTTTTTGTCGGAATGTCTTGGGCCGAAAAGGCTCAGTTCCAGTCGCGGATATCGACGAAGTGGCCGGCGATCGCCGCCGCCGCCGCCATGGCGGGCGACACCAGATGGGTGCGGCCCTTGAAGCCCTGGCGGCCCTCGAAGTTGCGGTTGGAGGTCGAGGCGCAACGCTCGCCCGGCTTCAGCCGGTCGTCGTTCATGGCCAGGCACATGGAGCAGCCCGGCTCGCGCCAGTCGAAGCCGGCCGCCTTGAAGATGACGTCGAGGCCTTCCTTCTCCGCCTGCTCCTTCACCAGCCCCGAGCCCGGAACGATCATGGCGCTGACGGTGGATGCCACCTGCCTGCCTGCGACGACCTTGGCGACGGCGCGCAGATCCTCGATGCGGCCATTGGTGCAGGAGCCGATGAAGACGCGGTCGACGGCGATGTCGGTGATCCTCGTGCCCGGCTTCAGGCCCATATAGTCGAGCGCACGCCACTTGGAGGCGCGCTTGTTCTCGTCCTGGATCTCGTCCGGGTTCGGAACCGCGCCCTGAACCGAGATGACGTCTTCCGGCGAGGAGCCCCAGGAGACGATCGGCGGCAGGTTGGCGGCGTCGAGCACGACGACGCGGTCGTAATGGGCGCCCTCGTCGGTATGCAGCGTTTTCCAGTAGTCGAGCGCCATGTCCCAGGCCTTGCCCTTGGGAGCGCGCGGCTTGTCCTGGACGTAGGCGAAGGTGGTTTCGTCCGGCGCGATCAGGCCGGCGCGGGCGCCGCCTTCGATCGTCATGTTGCAGATCGTCATGCGGCCTTCCATCGACAGCGAGCGGATCGCTTCGCCGGCGAATTCGATGACGTAGCCGGTGCCGCCGGCGGTGCCGATCTCGCCGATGATGGCGAGGATGATGTCCTTGGCGGTGACGCCCGGCGGCAGCTGGTTGTCGACGCGCACCAGCATGTTCTTCGCCTTCTTCTGGATCAGCGTCTGCGTCGCCAGAACGTGTTCGACCTCGGAGGTGCCGATGCCATGCGCCAGCGCGCCGAAGGCGCCGTGCGTCGAGGTGTGGCTGTCACCGCAGACGATGGTCATGCCCGGCAGGGTAAAGCCCTGTTCCGGTCCGACGATATGGACGATGCCCTGGCGGACGTCGTTTTCGGAGTAATATTCGACGCCGAAATCCGCAGCATTCCTGGCGAGCGCCTCGACCTGGATGCGGCTTTCCTCGTTCTTGATGCCCAGCTTGCGGTCCGGCGAGGTCGGCACGTTGTGGTCGACGACGGCCAGCGTCTTCTCGGGATGGCGGACCTTGCGGCCGGCCATGCGCAGGCCCTCGAAGGCCTGCGGCGAGGTCACTTCATGGACCAGATGGCGGTCGATATAGAGAAGACAGGTTCCGTCGTCTTGGCTGTTGACAACGTGATCGTCCCAGATCTTGTCGTAGAGGGTGCGGGGTGCGCTCATGGCTGGATATCCATCAATATACGGGGTCGGGGGATCGGCGGTCGATGGCCGCCGGACGTGATCGGATCGGAAGGACGATCAGGAGAGTCGGCTGTTGAGTGCCCCGGAAACGCGCGCGAAAAAGCGTGCCGGCAGACGCTTGTGGTCCTGCAGCACGTAAACGAAAGGCGCGAGGCATCCGAATTTCGATCCCATGGGCGCGCTCATAGCAATTTTCGGCGGCTTCGGCAATGCATTTCACGGGCCGGCGTGGCGGCCGCGCAACGCAAATGGGAGGCGGCGATCTTGAAACCTTAACGAATCAATGCCTATCTTTGTCATCGATTGGGGCTCTGTGCCCGAATCATACGTGCCTGTTCTGTTACGAAGGAAAGGAAGAACTCTGACAACAGTACACGCCAAGGGGGGAGCACGCACCGCTACCCCGAAAAGCCCGGATCGTGGCGCCGATGCCGCAACCCGCGGGCTTCAACTGGTCCTCCTCAGCCTGGAGGACTCCAAGGCAGAAGACATCGTCACCCTCAACATTGCCGGAAAGTCCGCGCTCGGAGACTACATGGTCGTCGCCTCCGGTCGCTCGAGCAGGCATGTGGCCGCCATCTGCGACCACCTGATCGCCGATCTCAAGGACGAAGGTTTCGGCAACACCCGCGTCGAAGGCATGGAAACCGGCGACTGGGTGCTGATTGACACCGGTGACATCATCGTCCATGTGTTCCGCCCCGAAATCCGCGAGTTCTACAACATCGAGAAGATGTGGGCCGCGCCGGATCTTGAGGAAGAGACACTGCACTGATCGCCCTTGCCGGCATGTCGCGGTCGCTTTGACGGTCGGGCCGAAGGGCGGCGTATAAAGCATTTCCAGGAAAAGTGGATACCGGTTTTCCGTCCGGAAATGCGATTAGACAAAGTCGCGGGCAAACGAGGCCCGACGGAACGAACACGACATGCGCATCGGCCTGTTTGCGGTTGGCCGGCTCAAAGCCGGGCCTGAGAAGGATCTTGCGGCCCGTTACCTGGAGCGGCTGGCCAAGGCAGGCCCTGCCATCGGCATCGAGCTTTCGCGCGTCGCCGAGGTGGGGGAAAGCCGCGCCTCGAATGCGGAAACGCGCAAGCGCGAAGAGGCGGTCCTGCTCGACAAGGCCCTGCCCGAGGGCGCCATCCTGATCCTGCTCGACGAGCGCGGCAAGGCGCTCGACAGCGAGGCTTTCGCCGGCCTGATCGGCCAGTATCGCGACCAGGGCAAACGTGACCTCATGGTCGCCATCGGTGGCGCCGACGGCCTGGATCCTGCGCTGTACCAGAAGGCCGATGCCGTCATTTGTCTCGGCAAGATGACCTGGCCGCACCAGCTCGTGCGCATCCTGATCGCCGAACAGCTTTACAGGGCGGTGACGATCCTCTCCGGCCATCCCTATCACCGGGTCTGAAACACCCGGTCCGCCAAAATTGTCACGCAGCAGCAAGTGAGGCTTGCGCCAAACTTGCGCCTTAAAGCCGGCCTCCTATGGATCACGGCGTTGTTCCTTGGCGAAAGCTCGCAAATCAGCTTAAGACTCCGCCCTTGTACGTTTTCCCGACCGGATCCCGATGCGGCCCTTTTTGCGCGCCATGAGACCTGCCCGCCTCGCCACCGCCCTGCCGCTGCTGGCAGTGCTTGCGGCCGGCGGCGATATGGCGGCAAAGGCGCAATCGCCCGAACCCCTTCCGGATGCGGCGGCCTCGACCCCGACCGAACTGGAAAACGCCCTGCAGAAGAAACGCGACGACACCCGCGCCGAGCTGGAGGCGCTGTCGCAGACCATGACGCTCTCCACCGACAAGGTGAAGGCGCTGGAAGACGGCATCGCCGCGCTCGACAAGAGCAGCGCCAGCCTGCGCGAAGCGCTGATCGAATCGGCGGCACGGCGCAAGGCGATCGACAAGGACATCGCCAGGGGCGAGTCGCGGTTGGCCGAGCTGCAGGTGCGCAGCGACATGATCCACGGTTCATTACGCGAACGGCGCGGCCTGCTGGCCGAAGTGCTGGCCGCATTGCAGCGCATGGGCCGCAATCCGCCGCCGGCGCTGCTGGTGACGCCGGAGGATGCGCTGGCTTCGGTGCGCAGCGCCATCCTGCTCGGCGCCGTCGTGCCCGGCATCCGCCGCGAGACCGAAAAGCTCGCCGCCGATCTCGACGAGCTGACGACGCTTTCCGCCCATATCCGCACCGAGAGGGAAACGCTGACCGCCGCCATTGCCAGCAGCATGGAGGAGGAGCGGCGCATGGACCTGCTGATCGTCGAAAACGACAAGGCGAGCCGCCGCAGCGCCGGCGAGCTGGACGCCGAGCGCCGCCGCACCGAGGAGCTGGCGGCCAGGGCGACCAGCCTCGAATCGTTGATCGGCTCGCTGGAAACCGAGATCACCTCCGCCCGCGACGCCGCCACCGCCGCCCGCGTCGAGGAGGAGCGCCGCCGGCTGATGTCGGACGAGCAGCGCCAGAAGGCGCGCGAGCTTGCCGAAAGCGGCGTGCCCGACAAAAACCGCATTGCGCCTGCATATGCATTTTCCGACCTGAAGAAGAAGCTGGAGCTTCCGGTCGCCGGCACCATCCTGCGCCAGTTCGGCGATGCCGACGGCACCGGGCATCCGGCCAGGGGCATGACCGTCGCCGTCGAACCGGGCGCGCTCGTCACGGCGCCGGCGGACGGCTCGGTGGTGTTTGCCGGCGCGTTCCGCAGTTATGGCCAGATGATCATCCTCAACACCGGAGACGGCTATCATCTGGTGATGGCGGGCATGGATCAGGTCAAGACCCGACAGGGCAAGTTCGTCTTCGCGGGCGAGCCCCTGGCGGTGATGGGTGAGAAAAGAGTTGCAAGCGCAACGGCTTTGGCGCTGGAAACGGATCGGCCAACGCTTTACATTGAATTTCGAAAAGACGGTGCGCCGGTCGATTCCCGACCCTGGTGGACCGCAACAAGCTCTGGAAAGGCACGCAATGATACGTAGGGCTTCTCTTGTTCTCGTGGGCGCTCTGATGGGCGCGACGGCGATGAGCGTCGTTTACTCGGCGGGCATGCCCGCCGTGGCGGCGGGCTCTTCCACCTACAAGGAACTGTCGATCTTCGGCGACGTGTTCGAGCGCGTGCGGGCCCAGTATGTGACGCCGCCGCAGGAAGACAAGCTGATCGAAAACGCCATCAACGGCATGCTCACCTCCCTCGACCCGCATTCGAGCTACATGAATGCCAAGGACGCCGAGGACATGCGCAGCCAGACCAAGGGCGAATTCGGCGGCCTCGGCATCGAAGTGACCATGGAAGACGAAATGGTCAAGGTCATCACCCCCATCGACGACACCCCGGCCGCCCGCGCCGGTGTGCTGGCGGGTGACTATATCTCGGAAATCGACGGCCAGCCGGTGCGCGGCCTGAAGCTCGAAGACGCCGTCGAGAAGATGCGCGGCGCGGTCAACACCCCGATCAAGCTGAAGCTGCTGCGCAAGGGCGCCGACAAGCCGATCGAGCTGACCATCGTGCGCGACATCATCCCGGTGCGCGCCGTCAAGTGGCGTGTCGAGAACGATGTCGGTTACCTGCGCATCATCTCCTTCTCGGAAAAGACCTATGACGATCTCGTCAAGGGCATCGACGGCATCAAGAAGCAGGTGCCCGCCGACAAGCTGAAGGGCTATGTGCTCGACCTGCGCCTCAATCCGGGCGGCCTGCTCGACCAGGCGATCAACGTCTCCGACGCCTTCCTGGAGCGCGGCGAGGTGGTTTCCACCCGCGGCCGCAACCCGGACGAGACCCGCCGCTTCAACGCCAGCCCGGGTGATCTTTCCGACGGCAAGCCGGTGATCGTGCTGATCAACGGCGGCTCGGCTTCGGCCTCGGAAATCGTCGCCGGCGCCCTGCAGGACATGCACCGCGCCACCGTGCTCGGCACCCGCAGCTTCGGCAAGGGCTCGGTGCAGACCATGATCCCGCTCGGCGAGAACGGCATGCTGCGCCTGACGACGGCGCTGTATTACACGCCGTCCGGCAAGTCGATCCAGGGCACCGGCATCCAGCCGGACATCAAGGTCGACCAGCCGCTTCCGGCCGAGTTGCAGGGCAAGCTGACCAGCGAGGGCGAATCCTCGCTGCCCGGCCACATCAAGGGCCAGAGCGAGACCGAAGAGGGCTCGGGTTCCTCGGCCTATGTGCCGCCGGAGCCGAAGGATGACATCCAGCTCAACTACGCGCTCGACCTGTTGCGCGGCGTCAAGACGGATCCCGCCTTCCCGCCGATGCCCGACAAGGCCGAAGTCACCAAGTAACCAGCTATGACGGGCGCCGGCTTTCGCAAGCCGGCGCCTTTCCTTTGCCCATGGCATCCCCTGGGGAATGTCGCGAGGCGCGATGATCGGGCGGCAGACGGTGGACAGCAACCTTCACCTTCCATTGGGGCAGAACAGAAAGGCTGCGACGCCGAAGCGAAAACGGCTTTCGCTCGAACGCTTGCTGACCGGCTTGTGCACGGCTGTCGTTCTCGGCCTTTCCGTCTATGCCACCCTGCCCTTCCAGGGCCTGCAACGCCCAGCGGCGGAAGCAACCGCTCCCGAGCCGCCGAAGGAGATTGCCCAGGCCGAACCGCCCGCCGATGCCAAGCCGCCCGCCCGCAACGGCCTGCCGGTCGCCCATAGCCGCTCCGGGGCCAATGTCGAGGCGACCACCACAGATGACGGATCGGTGGTCACCAAATACACCCCGAAATCGCGCGAGAGCAGTGGCCCGGTGCTGGTCGGCACCGACAAGGTCGGCCAGGATCCGCGCATGGCGGCCATGCCGAACGACGCCCTGCTGGAAGACACGCCCGAGGGCCGGTTGCCGATCGTCGGCCCGGACGGGATGCGTCCGGTCGATCATTATGCCAGGCCCTGGTCGGGCGCGCGCGCCACCCGCGTCGCCATCGTCGTCGGCGGCCTCGGGTTGAGCCAGACCGGCACGCAACGCGCCATCAAGCAATTGCCGGAGGAAATCACCCTCGCCTTCGCCGCCAGCGGCAACAGCTTGCAGCGCTGGATGCAGGAAGCGCGCAGAAACGGCCATGAAATCCTGCTGCAGGTGCCACTGGAGCCTTTCGACTATCCGGATAACGATCCCGGGCCCGACACACTGCTGACGGCGAACGCGCCGAAGGAAAATTTGAAGCGCCTGCACCGCTCGATGGCCAAGATCACCAATTACACCGGAGTGATGAACTATCTCGGCGGCCGCTTCCTTTCCAATGCCGATGCGCTGGAGCCGGTGATGCGCGACGTCGCCGGGCGCGGGCTGTTGTTCCTCGACGACGGCTCCTCGGCGCAGACGCTGAGCGGCACGATCGGCAAGACGCTGGAAGCGCCACAAGCCTTCGCCGACCTGCAACTCGACGGCCAGGTCGACGAGACCGCGATTCTCACCAAGCTTGACGAGCTGGAGCGTATAGCCCGCCGCAACGGCTCGGCCATCGGCGTCGCCTCCGCCTTCGACGAAAGCATCGCCGCCATTTCCAAATGGAGCAATGAGGCGGCGACGCGCGGCATCGAGATCGTCGGGGTGGCGTCGCTGGCGACCGATCGCTAGTAATGGCGCCGAACCAACAAGCGGAGCATGAGATGAGCAAGAACAAGCCCGTGCGGGCGGAGGATCTCCCCTATCGGCCCTGCGTCGGCATCATGGTGCTGAACCGCGCCGGCCTCGTCTGGGCCGGACGGCGCATCCCCGTGGGCAATAGCGAATATGACGGCTCGCCGCAGCTCTGGCAGATGCCGCAAGGCGGCATCGACAAGGGCGAGGATCCCCTGCCCGCCGCCAAACGCGAACTCTACGAGGAAACCGGCATGCGCTCGGTCACCCTGCTCGCCGAGGCGCGCGACTGGATCAATTACGACCTGCCGGCGCCTCTGATCGGCATCGGCCTCAAGGGCAAGTATCGCGGCCAGACGCAGCGCTGGTTCGCCTTCCGCTTCGAGGGCGACGAGAGCGAAATCGCCATCAACCCGCCGCCCGGCGGCCACGACCCGGAATTCGACGCCTGGGACTGGAAGCCGATGCGGGATCTACCGGGCCTGATCGTTTCGTTCAAGCGCAATGTCTATGACGCCGTCGTAGCGGAATTCGCCCATCTCGCCGGCTAGAGCATTTCCAGCCGAAGCGTGATCGCTTCGGCGTCGGACAATGCGGCAAAAACAGGAAGATAGACCAGAATCCGAACTCTGGGCCGGCGCAAGACGGGAGGGCGCGGCATGCTGCATGTCGGCTGGAGCCATCAGGCAAGGACGCCCCGCCGCATCACCGTCTATCCCGACGGCTGCAGCGGCGCTTTCACGAAAAGTACCTGCCGACTCCCGATTTCCGGCGCCGTCTCGGCCGGGCGCGCCGCGCGGCCGCGGCCCTGTCCGTTGACCTGCCGCTTGCCGCCGTCGCCGTCAGCCTCGGTTACAGCGACCAGGCGCATATGACCCGCGATTGCCTCAACTGGTTCGGGCAAAGCCCGGCCCGGCTGCGCCGGGACCATGCCGCTCGCGCTATCCTCGCTCAGCCCGGGCTCGGCAACTGGACCGGCGTGCAGATCTCGATGAGATAACCGTTGGGATCGCCGACATAGGCGATCACCTGCCCCCAGGGCATTTCCCGTTCCGCCTGCACCAACGTCGCGCCGGCCGCCTGCGCGCGCGCAAGTGCGGCCGTGACATCCTCCGTCTCGAAGGCGAGTTCGAAAGCCGGCGCATGGAGAGAAGGCTTTTGCGGATGCTTGCCCAGCTGCCGCATCAGCGCCGTCGAAGAGCAGGCGAGTTTGGTCGCGCCGGTGGAAAGCTCGCCGTAATCCCCGCTCTCATGCAGGAAGGCGATGTCGAAACCGAAAGCACGGTGGAAGAAATCGAGGCTGGCCCGGACGTCCTCGACATAGAGAATGGTGTACCGGAAATTCATGGAAGCGCTCCCTTGGCTTGCTGATATCGAAGACATAGGACGGGAGCAGCGCGCGGTCTTGAATTTTCGCGACAGGCGCAAAAAACGAAAAGGCCGCCCGCAGGCGGCGTTGCAGGGGGGCGACGCGGTGCCGTCAGCCGG
>ERZ778022.1438-NODE-1438-length-31581-cov-5.067500_pt1 | contig 31581 bp, 24 predicted proteins | sample MGYA00375752_ERZ778022 | MGnify/ENA primary metagenome ERZ778022 (study PRJEB29350, sample SAMN05389826) | bioreactor metagenome | isolation source: Thiocyanate bioreactor | place: South Africa: University of Cape Town | collected 2014-04-04 ...
CGCGGACGAGGGCGTGGATGTAGACGGTCGGGAACGGCACGTCCTTCATGAAGTGGATGCCCATCATCATCATGCGGGCGACCCAGAAGAAGATGATGTCGAAGCCGGTGACGAGGACGTTGGTCGGATAGTAGCGATTCACATCGACGTCAGTGTCGGGCCAGCCGAGCGTGGAGAACGGCCACAGCGCCGACGAGAACCAGGTGTCGAGCACGTCTTCGTCGCGGGTGATGAAGCCGTCGCGCTTCGCAGCGTCGCGCGCCATCTCTTCGCCCTGCTCCGGCGTGATGACGCCCTGCTCAACGTAATAGCCGAGCGCCTTGCCGACCGCTTCGTCCTCGGTTTCGGCGACGAACACCTTGCCGTCCGGTCCGTACCATGCCGGGATCTGGTGACCCCACCAGAGCTGGCGCGAGATGCACCACGGCTGGATGTTCTCCATCCACTCGAAGTAGGTCTTTTCCCAGTTCTTCGGCACGAAGGTGGTCTCGCCGCCGCGCACCGCCGCGATCGCGGGTTCGGCCAGCGTCTTCGCGTCGACATACCACTGGTCGGTGAGGAACGGTTCGATCACGACGCCGGAGCGGTCGCCGTGCGGGACCATGTGGGTGTTGGGCTCAATCTTCTCGAGGAAGCCGGCCTCTTCCAGCTTCGCGACGATCAGCTTGCGCGCGGCAAAGCGATCCTTGCCATGCAGTTCTTCCGCGAAGATCAAGGACGCTTCCGGCAGGTCACGCAGATAGTCCTCGTTGGCGGACAGCGTCAGGCGCGCTTCCTGATCGAGCACACTGATCGACGGCAGGTTGTGCCGCTTGCCGACCTCGAAGTCGTTGAAGTCGTGCGCGGGCGTGATCTTCACCGCGCCCGAGCCCTTCTCCGGGTCGGAATACTCGTCGGCGACGATCGGAATGAGGCGGCCGACCAGCGGCACCACGGCAAAGCTGCCGACCACATCCTTGTAGCGCTCGTCCTCCGGGTTCACCGCGATCGCGGTGTCGCCGAGCATGGTTTCGGGGCGCGTGGTCGCGACCACGATGAAGGTCGCGGGATTTTCGGGGTCGAAGCTGACGCCTTCCAGCGGATAGCGCAGATGCCAGAGATGGCCCTTCACCTCGGTCTGCTGCACTTCGAGATCGGAGATCGCGGTGAGCAGCTTCGGGTCCCAGTTGACCAGCCGCTTGTCCTTGTAGATCAGGCCCTGCGCGTAAAGCTCGACGAACACCTTGGCGACCGCGCGCGACAGGCCTTCGTCCATGGTGAAGCGCTCGCGCGACCAGTCGCAGGACGCGCCGAGGCGCTTCAACTGGTTGACGATGGTGCCGCCGGATTCCGCCTTCCACTGCCAGACGCGCTCAAGAAACTTGGCGCGGCCCATGTCGCGGCGGCCCGGCTCCTTGCGTTCCATCAACTGCCGCTCGACCACCATCTGGGTCGCGATGCCCGCGTGGTCGGTGCCCGGCTGCCAGAGCACGTCGCGACCGCGCATGCGCTCGAACCGGCAGAGAATGTCCTGCAGCGTGTTGTTGAGCGCGTGGCCCATGTGCAGCGAGCCGGTGACGTTCGGCGGCGGAATCACGATCGTGAACGGCTCGGCGTCCTTGCGTTCCGGCCGTCCGGCCTTGAACGCGCCGGCGTCGTCCCACGCGCGGGCGATACGGTTCTCGATCTCGGCGGGCTGGTAGTTTTTCTCGATCATCACACTGCAATCAAAAAGGAGATGTCTGCGCTAGAAACGCGCCACCGCGGCGCGAGTCAACCGCCGGAGCTGAACAGCTCATATACCGGAAAAATAAGGTAAAAAGGCCGGAAATCAGCGGCCGCGCGAGACCCGCTCGATCTCGGCCTTGACGATCCGCTCCACCAGATTGGGGAGATTGTCGTCGAGCCAGGATTTCAGCATCGGCCGCAGCATTTCCTTGACGAGATCCTCAAGGGTCCGGGCGTTGTTGCTGAGAACCGTGTTGGCCAGCGCATTGAAGGCGGATTCCACGGCATTGACCGTGGTACCGGACAGAATCTGCTGCGAGGGCGACAACGGCTGGTCACGCGGCGGAAGCGGCGCGCGGCTGAGCGGCGCGCCCTGTTCCATCACTGGCGCGCGAGCGCTGGCGGCCGGGGCCACCGGTGTTTCGGTGAACTCCAGATCGTCTTCCGGCTCGATCATGTTGAACGAGGTTGCCGGTGCTTCAGGCACCGCCATCTGCTCGGTCAGTTCAAAAACATCGGCATCGGCTTCTTCCACCTTCGGCGCAGCGGCCGGCGCCGGCGCATCGAAGCTGGCCAGCATCGCGTCGATATCGGCCTGGCTGTTCTTTGCCGCGGGTGCCGCAGCCGGCGGAGCCGATGCCTGCGGGCGCGCCGGTGCAATCCTGGACGGCGGAATGCCGGTCATCGCCGGACGCGTAGCAGCAGCGGCCGGCTTTGCCGGTTCGACTTTTGGCAGTTCGGTTTTCGCAGGAGCAGCCGTCGCAGGAGCAGCCATCGCAGGAGCAGTCTTGGGAGACGCCGCGGGAGCGGCGGCCGCCGCGGCAGGCTTGGCTTCGTCATCGGAGATGATGCGCCTGATCGACGCGAGAATCTCCTCCATCGAGGGCTCCTGCGCCTTTGCCGGTTGCGTCATCTGCGACTCCACGTCATCGGCTGCCAGATCGATAGACCTGTTTCAAGCCGCACTCACTGCCCCGAATCGCCGGGCGATCCTTGAGAACGGTATGTCATGGCAACAAGTGATTGCAAGCAACGCCCTGCCCGCACGGCCGGTTGATCACAGTGCTGATGAATGCATCGCGAACGCGGCGGAGTGTAGTGGATCAGGATGCTTGTCTCACCGCGTCGTCCCGGCGAATGCCGGGACCCATAACCACCGAATATGGTGATGATGCCGAAGAGGGTTGCTCCGCGATCGCATCAAGAACGATGACGCAGGGAGTATGGGTCCCGGCATTCGCCGGGACGACACTGCAACTGTCGCTCGCGTCAGCGGCCGTCAGGCGTCCGGACGCCGAACCAGCTGTCGCGGACCTGATGATAGTGGACGCTCGGATCGTAAACGTTGGTCGCGAGGTTCAGCACGCTCGGCGACAGGCGGCCGATCGAGTTGAGCACGCTGTACGAGGCCACCACGCGGTCATGCTGCGCGGTCACGAGCGCGACGCGCGCGTTCACCAGCGCCTGCTGTGCGTTCAGGACGTCGAGCGTGGTGCGCTGCCCGACCCTCGCCTCTTCGCGAACGCCGTTCAGTGCGATTTCCGACGCCGTCACCTGCGACTGCGCGGACGACACCTGCGCCTTGCCGGCGACGAGCTGGCCCCAGGCCTGCGCGACGGTGGCGCGGGTCTGATCGCGCACCTGTTCGAGGTTCAGGCGCTGCTGCGCCAGCGTTTCCTTCGACTGACGGATCAGCGCGTATTCTGCGCCGCCCTGGAACACCGGCACCGACACCTGCGCGACGGCGGATGCGCCGAACGCACGGTAGGTCGCCATGGTGCTTTCAAAGGACTGCTGGACGCTGCCCTGAAGAGTGACGGTCGGGAACAGCGCGCCCTCGTTGACCTTCACCTGCAGGAAGCTGACGTCGATGCCGTACATCGCGGCGGTGACGTTCGGGGTTTCCAGCAGGCCCCGATCGACCGCCGCGGCCAGCGTCGTCGGCAGGAAGCGGTCCACGGGCGAGCCGGGCGCGAGGTTCGACGGATCGTTGCCGATGATGCGGCGGAAATTCGCGCGCGTCGTCGTGAGGGTCGATTCGGCGGTCAGAAGCTGGGTGCGGCCCGCCGCGAGCTGGGCTTCGGACTGCGCCACGTCGGTGCGGGTGACTTCGCCGACATTGAAGCGGTCGCGGGTCTGCTTGAGCGTCTGTTCCAGCACGCGCACGTTGCTGCGCTGAACTTCGACAATGGCGTAGTCGCGCAGGTAATCCATGTAGATGGTCGCAGCCGCGAACAGCACGGTCTGCTCGAGCACACGCAGGCCTTCGCGCGCGGCCGACACCTGGCTCTCCGCCGCACGGGTCCGGTTGCCGGTCTGGCCGCCGTTGAACAGCGTTTGCGAAATGGTTGCGCCGACGGAGCGCGGCGCGTTGACGCCGTGAAGACCGATCTGGCTTAGCTGGCCGCTCCCATTCAGCGTGTTGGTCTGGGTGTCGGTGTATTGGGTTCCCGCGCTCGCCGTGACGGCGACTTTCGGCCGGTAGCCGGACAGTGCCTGCGGAACGTTTTCGTCGGTGGCGCGTACTGATGCACGCTGTGCGTTCAACTGCGGATTGTTTTGATATGCGCGAATAAGCGCTGCCTCGATCGTGTCCGCCATGGCCGGGGTGGCCATCGCGTGACTCATCAAAAGGGCAGCGAGAGCTACGCCCGCGCCGAGCTTCATCCGATACCTAACTTGCATTCATCAATTCCCCAAACCGGTTCGCGCGCCAAAGCACATCGAAAAGGCACGTCAAAACCGGCAGTCGAGTCGGGCGCCCGCCCGCTGATAGTCTATGCATCGGCCGCTACAGGTGAAACCCCGCGGACCCCGCAGTTAACCGAAACTGTTCATATGGGACATTGTAGCCACACCTGCCCGCAGGCGAGGACTACAGTCCTAGAATGCGAACGCCGGAACCCGCTCCAGCCCCGGCAGAACCGGCGCGGAGGCATCGAAAAGAACCCGGCTGCCGAAGTCAGCCGGAGAATGGGCCACAAGGGTTGCCCGGGGCGGCTTGACCGTGGCGAACACGCCGACCAGCCGTCCACCGAGTTGGAGCTGGTCATAAAGGCCGCGCGGTTCGACCTCGGTCGCGCCATCCAGAACGATCACGTCGTAAGGACCATGGGCGCTGTCGCCGGCGGCAGGTTCGGCCACTGAGACCGTGACATTGGAAAGGCCGGACAGGTTGGTCCTGGCCGCGGACGCCAGAGCCGTATCGGATTCGGTCGCCACAACGTCCTTCGCCAGACGGGCGATCACAGCCGCCGAATAGCCGGTGGCGCAGCCGACCACCAGCACGCGGTCAGTCTCGGTGATTCCGGCGGCCTGCAGCATCTTTGCCAACACCGCCGGCTTGATGAGGCAGCGCTTCGCCTTACCATCGGCGGCGACATCGATGTCCAGATCCAGATAGGCGATGGCGCGCTTGGCATCCGGCACGAAGTTCTCGCGCGGGACCGTCAGCATGGCCTCGATGATCCGCAGATCGGTCACATCGCTGGGGCGGACCTGGCAATCGACCATGTTCCGCCGGGAGGTTGCAAAGTCAGACATAAGATACCTCAGGCATTCGATGATGACGGAAACAACGGCCGCCGGCCGGGCCCGGCGCGGCCCATATTTGCTGCAAGGCGACATACGATGCAAGCCTGCCCGGGAAGCTGTCCGCAGGGCACCCATTCGCGGCCTGTAGCGGGCGGTGCTACCGTTGTCGTGTTAGGGAGAACCGCGTTCACAGACGGCGAGAATCATGGACGACCGCGACAAGCCCCGCAGCCCTGCTCCACTGCCGGACATCGACTCCGGCCTGTCGGCGAACCACCTTTCCACCGTGCGGCGGCAGATGGTGGAGTTCGACGACCTCCCGCGCGCGGTGCGCGAGGCCCTCGCATCGGCCGACCAGCCGAGCGACCAGATGATCGACGTGCTGTGCGCCATGCATCGCGGCGGCTTTCCGCTGGAGGCCATGATGAAGGTGATCGCGGTCAGCAATGCCCGCGACGAACGCGAGACCGCTCAAGGTTAACCAGCGGCGATCACGGTTCCGCAGCCCGAATGCAGCCCGGGACAAAACGGACCGTTGCCTAAGTGATTGGCCTTCGCTAAGAACTCGCGCCAGTGAGGCCACGTGGCGGAGTGGTTACGCAACGGTCTGCAAAACCGTGTACACCAGTTCAATTCTGGTCGTGGCCTCCAGATTCCTTCATCCGCCGGGTGCCGCACCCGGCGATATGATCGGGCGATGTGAACTTTCGAAGACTTTGCTCTTTGCAAGCCACGGAGCCTTTGTTATACGCGGCCCCATTGCTGATTCAGCAATATTCCTCGGTAGCTCAGCGGTAGAGCATTCGACTGTTAATCGAATGGTCGCTGGTTCGAATCCAGCCCGGGGAGCCAAATTAAATCAATCACTTACAATTTAAACCTGAGATTTTGGATCGGAATAATCCCGCTCTGGATGGCCCTCCTCGTGGGCTCATATTCCCGCGCGCGCCAGCGCGCAGGTTCGCCTTGTCCGTCCTGATCGAAAGCACTACCGGCGACGGCCGTAATTCCTGACGCAGGTCGCGCGGATACCGGACGCCGATGCCATACACTGGCGATAGCTGAAATATCTGCAGTCGCCCGGACCGGCCGAATTCTTCAGACAGAATCGTGCGCCTCGCGCTGCTTCGGCACTCGAACCGAGTGCGGCACCGAGGCCGATCAGGGCAATCGCAATCATCATTCGACGCATTGTTTCCTCCTGTGTTGTCCGACAAGAACATCACGGCCCGGTCAATGTTCCAGAAGCGGCGACGACTCGCCTTGTGAAAGTGTTGTCGTGCCGACGCGCCAATGAAAAAGCCCCGGCTCGCGCCGGGGCTTGAAGGTTCAAAACTGGAAAAGAAAAGAACTTAGTACTTCGCGAGTATCGGACCGCCCCAGTTGAAGTGATAGTTCACGCCAACCTTCACGGTGTGGAGATCGTCAGTGTAGTTGAGAGTGCCTCTGGTCGTTCCGCCAGCGCTTACCAGAGCGATGTTGGTCCGATCAAAGTTGTAATACTGGTACTCAACCTTCGCCGACCAGGCTGGAGCGAACATGTACTCCAGACCGCCGCCGATCGTGTAACCCGTCTGCTTGCTGTCGACCACGACCGTGCCTGAGGTCGGGAAACCGTTGAGCGACGAGAAGCCGTTGTTGTCGCGGAATGCGACACCGCCCTTGGCATAGATCAGGCCCGGACCCCAGGTGTAGCCGAGGCGGCCGGTGACGGAGCCGAGCCAGTCATTTCGCTCGCGAAGAATGTCGCGGATGTTGTTCGGATTGCCGCCGCTTCCGCGGATGGTGCGGTCGTTACCGGACAGGCCGCTGATCTGACCCTCGATGCCAACCACCCAGTTCGGCGCGAACTGGTAGTCGGCGCCGATCTGACCGCCGCCGAGGAACGCGCCGTCATTGCCGCTGGTTGATGCGGTGGCAAACGTTCCTGCACCGGTAAGACCGTTATTGTCGCCGAACGCGGCTCCGATGTGCACACCGGCGTAGAAACCGGTCCAGTTGTAAACGGGAGCGGTGTAGACGGGTGCCTTGGTATAGGTGCGCGCAGGCAGGTCGGCCGCAGCAGCAATGGATGTGGATGCAAGAAGCGCGAGCGCAACAAGATTCAGTTTCATCTTAAGTCTCCGGCAATCCGTAAAATACAAGACATCATGCGCACCGTTCGCCTGGCGGATCAAGCGCGTGCAGCTTTGTCGGTCAATTTGGCTGGAAACTGAGCTATTTATACCACAACAAGATACCTTTACGGCGAGCGCAATGTATTTCGCTCACCGAAGACTCAATAAATTCAATGAGTTAGACTTGCTGCTGGGGTTGTTTTCCTTGCGGCCAGGCAGGCGCGAACATACCTGAATCCGGGCCGGCCGAGCGACATGCGGACCGTAATCGGGAAAAGGTGATTTGAGCGTGACCGAAAAGGCCGGGAGTCGAGACGCCAGTGCCGAACTCGATCGTCATTTCGACTGGATCGCGGAGCGCCTGCCGCCGAAAGGCGCGAACTTCGTCCGATGGGTCCGCCAGCCCTCCTCACGCTGGGTCCGGATTCCCCTCGCCCTGCTTCTGATCGTTGGCGGCGTTCTCAGTTTTCTGCCCGTGCTCGGCATCTGGATGCTGCCGCTTGGCCTGCTCCTTGTCGCGCAGGACGTGCCCTTCCTGCAGCAACCGCTGGCGGATGCGCTGGGTTGGGGCGAACGCAAGTGGATGGAGTGGAAGGCGAAGCGCGAAGCGAAAGATGAAACGCGCACCACGAAGGATGACCAATGAGCACGCCGCTCGACATCATCGTTCCGGCCCTGATGTGCGCGGCCCTGCTGTGGTGGATCGGCCGCGGCATGGGCACGCGCGCGATCCTGCTTGCGACATTCATCACACTTACAGTCATCGCGGGCGTGATGCTGATCGAAAACCGCGGTGGGCCGTAGGTTTTCACGCGCGAACTGCCGGTTTCCTGCACGCTGACGTTACCAGGACGATCTGGCCGCCCGTTACGTTCCGGCGTAGAGATGATCTGAACGGGAGACGCAGGCAATATGGTGAGTGACGCGAACATTCATGCTGGCCAGTGCCATTGCGGCGCGGTGCGTCTGGAGGTGACGCTGAGCGAGGGGTTCAGTTCGATCCGCCGTTGCACCTGCTCTTATTGCCGGATGCGAGGTGCCGTCATGGTGATGGCGGAAACGGGTGGGATCAAGATCCTGCAGGGTACGGACTCATTGACAAGCTACCGTTTCCATACCGGATCGGCCGAGCATTTCTTCTGTTCCCGCTGCGGAATATACACCCACCATCAACGGCGATCTAACCAGAACCTCTATGCCGTGAACGTGGCTTGCCTCGACGGGCTCAGCCCGTTCGATTTTCCCGAAGTCCCAGTCATGGACGGCGTCAATCACACGAACGACACCGGCCAGCCGACGCGCCAGGCGGGCACGCTCCGCTTTATCCCGGCCGACTGAGTGCGACAGTCGGCCGACGACCGTCAGGATGACGCGTACTTCTTGCCGCGCCGGTTTTCCGGACGGCGATAATCCCGCTTCTTCGGCTTCGGCGCGAGTTCGGGCATCGTCGTCTGCACATCGCGGTACTGTGTCAGCATCCGCTGGAAGGTCGCGTTGAGTTGGGTTTCGATCTCGGGACGGTTTTCCAGCCGCGCCAGCACCATGCCGGCGGCTTCGATGGTGGACAGCCCGTCGCGGCGTGGCTCCTTGCGCAGCTTGCCGTAAAGCGACGGTTTCGCCGGGCCGAGAATGATGCGCCGGCATTTCAGCATCCACGCATTGCGCCACCACAGCGCCTTGGCCTGGCTCCAGGTGCCGTCGAGCAGCACGACGCCTTCGAGGTCGCGCAGGATTCCGCGCTGGTGCTCCTCAAGCTCGCCCTTGCGGTCGATCGCGACCACGTCGCGGTCGGTGGCGAGATCGGCGACCTTCGCGGAGCCGAGATACAGGATCGCCCATTGCTGCGGATCGACTTCGCGTCCGAGAATTTTGGACAGGCTCGGCCAGGACAGCCCGACCTTGTGCGTGGCGTTCGTGAGCTGCTGCGCGGCGAGCCGCGCCGTGCCCAGCGTCCGGTCCTGTTCCTGCGGATGCTGCAGGATCAGAAGTTCGATCCGGTTGTCGATCGGTGCGATGCTGTCGCAGATGCAGAACGGCAGCGGCTTGCCGCAACGCGGGCATTCCTCGATCTCTTCCGCGACACCGGCGGCAACAGGCTTGGCTGATTTGGACATGGCCCGGCTATACGCTTCGCGCCGCCGATCAGCAACCGCTCATCGTCCCGTCACGCGGCTTTGGATGCGGGCGTGCTTCGCCGCCGCAGCCAGCGGCCCATCAGGCGGCGGCCGCTCTTGCGCGGAATCAGATCGATGTCGCTCACGAGCTTCGCGCCGCCCTTGCGCCGTTCGAGGGTGATCTTACGGCTGTGAAACTGCTCCAGTTCGGGACGGTGCGCGACGCTGACGATGGTGGCGTCGCTGAGTTCATCGTGCAGCAGCTTCATGATGTTGTCCTGCCCCGCCTCGTCCAGCGCCGACGTCGCTTCGTCGAGAACGATGATGTCCGGCCGGTGCAGCAGCAGGCGCGCGAAGGCGAGCCGCTGTTTCTCGCCGCCAGACAAGGTCTGGTCCCATGGCGCGTCTTCCTCGATCTTGTCCTTCAGGTGCGCGAGGCCGACCTTGTCGAGCGCCTCCGCCATCTCCTCGACGGTCCAGTCCTCCGCCGCGCCCGGATAGGCGATGGCCCGGCGTAGCGTTCCCGAGGGCACGTAAGGTTTCTGCGGCAGCATGAACATGCGCCGGTCGGCACGAATGTCGACGCTGCCGCCGCCCCATGGCCACAGGCCCGCGATGGCGCGCACCAGCGTGCTCTTTCCGGTGCCGGATTCGCCCGCGACCAGCACGCGCTCGCCGGGCCCGATCTCCACCTCGGACTGTCCGACCACGGCGGTGCCGTCATCCAGCGTCACCGACAGGTCATTGAGCCGCAGCATCGCGTCGCTGTCCGTCTCGCCGCGCGTGATCCGGTTGGAGCCGTCGCCGGTCTCGGCACGTTCAAGGCCGTCGAGCGACATCATCAGCGATGCGATGCGCCGCGCGCCGGCGTTCCATTCGGCGAGGCGCGGATAGTTGTCCACCAGCCAGCCGAAGGCTGTCTGCACGATGGTGAAGGCCGAGGCCGCCTGCATCACCTGCCCCAGCGTCATGCTGCCGTCGAGAAACTTCGGCGCACAGAGCAGGATCGGAATCACCGGCGCGATCAGGTTCGAGCCCTGCGAGACGACCGTGGTCCGCATGTGCTGGCCGCACAGCAGCGCCCATTGCCGCAGCACGTTGCCAAACGACTTGTCGATGCCGGAGCGCTCCTCGTCCTCGCCGCCGAGCAGCGCGATGCTTTCGCCGTTCTCGCGCACGCGCGTCAGCGCGTAGCGGTAGTCCGCCTCCGCCTGATTTTTGCTTTCCGAGATCGAGACGAAATTCCGGCCGATCACGACCATCGATCCGCTCGCGATCACGGCGTAGACGACAGCGGCAATCACCAGAAAGCCCGGAATGGTGACGGTGGCGCTGCCGAACGACAAGGTCAGCGCGCCGCCGATGGTCCACAGCACTACGATGAAGGTGGTCGCGGACAGGAACGCCTGCGTCACACCGGCCGCGAAATCCACCGGCGCATCGGTCGCAATCCGCAGATCCTCGGCAATGCGATATTCGGGATTTTGATGATCGCCGCCGACCAGATTGAGCTGATAATAACGGCCGTTGGTCAGCCATCGCGACACCACGGCGTTGGTGAGCCACGAGCGCCAGCGGCGCTGCGTGCTCATCCGCGCGAACACTTGCGTGACGCCGACCACCACGCTGCCGATGGCGAGCGGAAAGAAGATGCCGGTCAGATAGAAAACCCTGGCGGAATCCTTTTTCTCGATGGCGTCGAAGATCGAGCGGTTCCAGACGTTGATGCCGTACTGGAACGAGATCTGAAGAACGATCAGGAGAAGCAGGCCGAGGGTGAAGGCCCATGCCAGACGACCGCCTCCCTTGCCCCAGAAGCCGCGCGCGCTGATCCAGAACCGCGTCAGCAGGTAGTCGCGCCGCAACTCCTCGGCTTCCTCCGGCGACAGCGCTGAATCAGGTTCTAGAATTTCGGGCGGCGGGGCTTCGACAGGATTCCCGGTTTCGGCGACAACTTCCTGAATCGGCGGCTTTTTCATGCCGGTATAATGCGGTGGAATTTATAAGGTTCCCGCGCGTCGTTGCGTTGCCGCAAACTACTCGGCAGGGGCTCCGCCAGTCACGGTCACGGGCCGGTCACGCCCGCGCAGCCGGTCGATCAGCAGATAGATCACCGGCGTGGTGTAGAGCGTGAGGATCTGCGAGACGATCAGGCCGCCGATGATGGTGATGCCGAGCGGCCTGCGCAGTTCGGTGCCCGGCCCCGTCGCCAGCACCAGCGGCACGGCGGCCAGCAGCGCCGCCATGGTGGTCATCAGGATCGGCCGGAAGCGCGCGATGCAGGCCTCGAAGATCGCGTCTTCCGACGACAGGCCGCGCTGGCGTTCGCCCTCCAGCGCGAAGTCCACGATCATGATGCCGTTCTTCTTCACGATGCCGATCAGGAGAATGATGCCGATGAAGGCGATCACGGTCAGCGGCGTGTTGGTGGCCTGCAGCGCCAGCAGCGCGCCAAGTCCCGCAGACGGCAAGGTCGAGATGATGGTCAGCGGATGCGCGAGGCTCTCGTACAGCACGCCGAGCACGATGTAGACCGCAATCAGCGCGCCGAGGATCAGCAGCGGTTGCTTGCTCGCGGTCTTCTGGCTGTCGGCGGCATTGCCCGCGAATTCGCCGCGGATGCCTTCCGGCATGTGCAGTTCCTCGACCGCGCGCAGGATATTGCCGGTCGCGGTCTGCAGCGGAACGCCGTCCGGCACGTTGAATGAGATAGTGTTCGACGGGAACGACGACTGGTGGAACACCGACAGCGGCGACAACCCGCGTTCCATGTGCACCACGGCCGACAACGGCACCTGCGAGGCGCCATTACCCGCGACATAGATGCTGTCCAGCGCCGAGGGATCGCCCTGCAGCCGCGGATCGACTTCGAGAATGACCTGATACTGGTTGCGCTGGGTGTAGATGATCGAAACCTGCCGCTGCGAGAACGCATTGTTCAGCGCGTTGTCGATGTCCGTCACCTGCACGCCCAGACTCGCGGCGGTCTTGCGGTCGAGCGACAGATTCAGCGCCAGACCGGCGACGTTGCGATCGCTCGAAATGTCAGTGATGCCGTCCACGCTTTCGAATTTCTTGGCGACGATCGGTGCCCACTTCGCCAACAGGTCGAGATCGGAACTGATGAGCGTATACTGGTAATTGGAGTCGCTCTGGCGTCCGCCCGCGCGCAGATCCTGCGCCGCGAACATGAAGAGACGGATGCCGGGGACCTGGCCGAGATTGCGCCGCAGGCGATCGATCACCTGCGTGGTGGTGAGGCCGCCGCGTCCCTCCAGATCCTTGAGACTGATGAACATGCGGCCGGTGTTGGAGCCGCCGCCCGGCCCGCCGCTGCCGCCGAGGCTCGAGCCGACGCCTGCCACGGCGGAATCCGCCAGCACGATGTCCATGACACGTTGTTGCAAACCGAGCATGGCCTGGAACGACACGTCCGGCGAGGCGCGGGTCACGCCGATGATCAGGCCGCTGTCATCGGTCGGAAAATAACCCTTCGGTGTTTTGACGTAGAGCGTGACCGTCAGCGCGATGGTCGCGAAGAAAACCAGCATGGTCAGGATCGGCAGCCGCAGCACCACATGCAACGTGCGCTCGTAAAGCCGCACGATCCGCGTCAGGCCGCCTTCGATCAGCCGATCGAACCATGTCGCGTCGGGCGAGATCGCGCTCTTGATGTAATGCGCGCAGATCATCGGCGTGACGGTGAGCGACACCACCATCGACACCAGGATGGCGAAGGTCAGCGTCAGCGAGAATTCGCGGAACAGGCGCCCGACAATGCCGTCCATGAAGATCAGCGGCGTGAACGCAGCCACCAATGATATACTGATGGACAGCACGGTGAATCCGATCTGCTTTGCTCCGAGCAATGCAGCCTGATACGGTTTCATGCCGTCTTCGAGATTGCGGTACATGTTTTCGATCATGACGATGGCATCGTCCACGACGAATCCGACCGATACGGCCAGCGCCATCAACGAAAGATTGTTGATCGAGAATCCCGCCACCCACATCGCCGCGCATGTGCCCGCCAGCGCCAGCGGCACGGAGATTCCGGCGGCAATGGTCGGCGTCATGCGGCGGACGAACACGAACACCACCAGCATCACCAGCACGGCGGTCGCGCCCAGCGTCCATTCCATGTCCTCGACATTGGCGCGGATGGTGCCGGTGCGGTCCGACAGGATCGAAATGTCCACGCCGCCCGGCATCCACTGTTTCAGCTCCGGCAGCAGCGCCTTGACGCGATCGACCGTGTCGATGACGTTGGCATCCTGCTGCTTGGTGATCAGGATCAGCACCGCGGGCTGCTTGTTGAACCAGGCGATAGAGCGGCTGTTGCGCGTGGCGTCACTGACGGTCGCGACGTCGGACAGCCGGACGAAATTGCCGCCGCTGCTCTTGATCACAAGGTTGCGGAACTGGGCGGCGGTCCGCATCTGCGGATTGGTGGCGATGGTTTCGCCGAGCACCGGACCGTTGAAGGTTCCGACCGGGCCAATGGCGTTGGCGTTGACGATGGCGGTGCGCACATCGTCACTGGCGATGCCCGCCGTCGCCAGCGCGCCGGGATTGATCTGCACGCGCACGGCAGGCTGATCCGCGCCGCTCACCGTGACTTCGCCGACACCCGGCACCTGCGAGATGCGCTGCGCGATCACCGTGTCCGCGACGTCATAGATCGCGCTCGACAGCATGGTCTTTGAGGTCAGCGCGACGATCAGCACAGGCGCGGCGGCCGGGTTGGCCTTGCGGAAGTTTGGAAGCGTCGGCAGATCGGTCGGCAGGTCGGCAAGCGACGCGTTGATCGCGGCCTGCACGTCGCGTGCGGCGCGGTCGATGTTGCGGCCGATGGCGAATTGCAGCGAGATGCTGGTGGAGCCGAGCGAACTGGTCGAGGTGATCTGGTCGATGCCCGCGATTTCGCCGAGCCTGCGCTCCAGCGGCGCGGCGACGGTGGACGCCATGATGGTCGGGTCCGCGCCGGGACGCGACGCCGACACGCGGATCGAGGGGAAATCTACCGACGGAATGCTGGCGACCGGCAGGAAGTTGTAGGCCACCGCTCCGACCAGAAACAGTCCGATGGCCAGCAGCGTGGTGCCGACGGGCCTTCGGATGAACGGTTCGGAGAGCGAGGCCATGGCTACACCATGGTCGGTTGAGATGAAGACAACTGAGCCGTCATCCTGAGGTGCGAGCCCTTGCGAGCCTCGAAGGATGACGGCAATGAGACGCCGTCGCCCTTCGAGGCCTTCGCTGCGCTTCGGCACCTCAGGGTGACGGCGTGCGTCGTATGAGAGGTTTGCGCCATCACTGGATGCCCTCGGTGGCTCCCGCGATCGGCGGCGTCGGCTTGCCGGATTGATCCGGCGGAACGGCGGCCTCGATCCGGCGGTTGATGCGATCCAGCGCGAGATAGATCACCGGCGTGGTGTAGAGCGTGAGCACCTGCGACACCAGAAGGCCGCCGATGATCGACACGCCGAGCGGAAAGCGCAGTTCCGCGCCGGTGCCGCTTTCGATCGCCAGCGGCAGCGCGCCGAACAGCGCCGCCAGCGTGGTCATCATGATCGGGCGGAAGCGCAGGAGACAGGCCTGCACGATGGCGTCGTAGGCCGTCATGCCTTGATGCCGCTCCGCTTCCAGCGCGAAGTCGATCATCATGATCGCGTTCTTCTTGACGATGCCCATCAGCAGGATGATGCCGATCAGGCCGATCACCGACAGGTCCTGTCCGCACAGCATCAGCGCGAGGATTGCGCCGACGCCCGCCGACGGCAGCGTGGAGAGAATGGTGATCGGATGGATATAGCTCTCATAGAGCACGCCGAGCACGATGTAGATCGTCACCAGCGCCGCGAGGATCAGCCATGGCTGGCCGGACAGCGACTTGGAGAATTCGGCTGCGTCGCCCGAATACAGACCGACGATATTGCCCGGCATGCCGATGCGCGTCTCGATCTCCGCGACCCGCTCGACCGCATTGCCGAGTGCCTCGCCCGGCGCGAGATTGAACGACAGCGACACGGCGGGAAACTGCGCCTGATGCGAGATCGACAGCGGCGCGGTGGTGCGCACGATGCTGGCCACCGCTTCGATCGGCACCTGCGCATTCGGCGATCCGCTCGTGCCCGCAGCGCCGGGCACGTAAAGCTTCGAGAGCACCGACGGATCGCGCTGGTATTCAGGCAATGCTTCCAGCACCACACGGTACTGGTTGGCCTGTCCGAAGATGGTCGATATCTGCCGCTGGCTGAAAGCGTCGTTCAGTGTGTCGTTGACCGCCTGCACCGAAACGCCAAGCTGGCCCGCCCGCTGCCGGTCGATGTTGACGATGGCGCGCAGGCCACCCTCCTGCCCGTCCGACGACACATCACGGAACAGCGGATCGCGGCGCATCTCCTGCACCAGCTTCTGCGACCATTCGACGACCGCCGCGGCATCCGTCGCGGTGAGCGTGTACTGATACTGCGAACGGCTGACGCGCGTGCTGATCTGGATATCCTGCACGGCCTGGAAATAGACTGTCATGCCGGGCACAGCCGCCACGCGCTGTTTCAGCCGGTCCACCACCACGGCGATATCGGTCTTGCGCTCGCCGCGCGGCTTCAGCGTGAGAACGAGACGCCCCACATTGGTGGTCGGATTGACCGATCCCGCGCCGACGACGGATACGACGCCGACGATGTCCGGATCGGCCTTGATCGCGTCCGCCACCTGCGTCTGCCGCAGCTTCATGTCGGAGAACGAGACTTCAGGACCGGCTTCGGTTACGGCGGTAATCGAGGCCGTGTCCTGCAACGGCAGGAAGCCCTTCGGCGCGACCACATACAGGCCCAGGGTGGCAAGAATGGTCAGAAACGTCACCAGCAGCGTGGCGCGCTGATGCCGCAGCACCACCAGCAGCGTGCGGTGATAGAATTCGATCATCCGGTCGATCCAGCCGCTCAGCGTGGCAAGGCCGGGCACCTGGAATTCCTCGTGGTGCAGCTTGAGAAGCCGCGAGCACATCATCGGCGTCAGGGTCAGAGATACCACGGCGGATGTGACCACGGCGATGGTCAGCGTCAGCGCGAATTCGCGGAACATGCGCCCGACAAGGCCGGACATGAACAGCAGCGGAATGAACACCGCGATCAGCGACACCGTCAGCGAGATCACGGTGAAGCCGATTTCGCTCGCGCCGCGCAGCGAGGCCTGCATGACGTTTTCGCCGTTCTCCATGTGACGGACGATGTTCTCGATCATCACGATGGCGTCGTCGACGACGAAGCCGGTGCCGATGGTCAGCGCCATCAAAGACAAGTTGTCGAGACTAAAGCCCGCAAAATACATGATGCCGAACGAGGTGATCAGCGAGAGCGGCAGCGCCACGCCCGCGATCAGCGTCGCGCGCAGCGAGCGCAGGAAGATCAGCACGACCAGCGTCACCAGCAATACGCTCAGGATCAGAGTGAATTGCACATCATGCACGGAGGCGCGGATGGTGACCGTGCGATCGCTCACCACTTCCAGATTGACGCCTGCCGGAACCGCCTTCTGCAATTTCGGGATTTCGGCGCGGATCTGCCGCACCACCTCAATGACGTTGGCGCCCGGCTGGCGCTGAATTTCGATCACCACGGCGGGCTTGCCCTGATACCACGCGCCGGTCTTGTCGTTTTCCAGCCCGTCGATGATCTGCGCGACATCGCCGATGGTCACCGGCGAACCGTTGCGATAGGCGATGATGATCGGCTTGTAGGCCTCCGCCACGGCGATCTGGTCGTTTGCCGCGATGGTGTAGGCCTGCTGCGCGCCATCAAGTGAGCCCTTCGGGCCCGACACATTCGCGCCCGCGATCGCGCTGCGCAGGTCTTCCATCGAAATACCGTAGGCGGCGAGCCGCGCCAGATCGGCCTGCACGCGCACCGCAGGTTTCAGCCCGCCGAGAATGGATACGCGGCCGACGCCGGAAATCTGCGCGAGGCGCTGCGCGATCATGGTGTCGCCGATGTCGCTCATGGACCGCAGCGACGAGGTATCCGACGTCATCGCAATGGTCAGCACCGGCGCGTCGGCCGGATTGACCTTCGCGTAAGTCGGCGGATACGGCAGGTTCTTCGGCAGCACGCCTGCCGCGGCGTTGATCGCGGCCTGTACGTCCTGCGTCGCGCCGTCGATGTCGCGGTTAAGATCGAACTGCAGCGAAATCTGGCTGACGCCGAACGAACTCACCGAGTTCATCGACACCAGCGACGGAATCTGCCCGAGCTGCCGCTCCAGCGGCGCGGTAACCAGCGACGCCGCGACATCGGGACTCGCGCCAGGCAGTTGCGTCGTGACCTGCACTGTCGGGAAATCGACCTGCGGCAGCGCGGAGACCGGCAGCGCCCAGTAGCCGAGCGCGCCGCCGATCAGCAGCGCGACGCCAAGCAGCGACGTGGCGATCGGCCGGCGGATGAATGGCTCAGAGACGCTCATCGATGCGCGCTCGCGGGTTGAAGTGGTGACACCGAATTACTGCGGCGCTTTCGTGCCGCCGCCCGTCTGCTGCTGGCCGCCTTGGGACGCAGCCCCCTGCTCCTTTTGGCCGCGGCGTCCGCCCCTCTCACCGCGCTGGCCCTTGTCGCCGTTGAACTGCCCCTTCTGCCTGCGCGGCGCGAGGTCCGGTGTCGGCGCCTGATAGTCCTTGCTGATGCTGACCTTCGCGCCCTCGGACAGGTTGGCGAACCCGGTCGTGACCACCTGATCCTGCACCGTGATGCCGGACGCGATAACCGCATTGGTTTCGGTCTGCAGCGTGACGTTGACGGTCTTCGCGTTGACCACGTTGTCGCTGTTGATGACGTAGACGAACGTTCCGGCCGGGCCGCGCTGAACCGCCGATGTCGGAATCACGATCACCTTGTCCAGCGTCTGCACTTTCAGCCGCACGTTGACGAACTGGCCAGGCCAGAGCTGGAACTGGGCGTTGGGAAACTCCGCCTTCACCTTCACGGTGCCCGTGGTCTGGTCGACCTGGTTGTCGATGCCGGTCACGTGGCCCGTATCGATCACGGTCTTGCCGTCGTTGCCGAACACGTCGACGGCCAGCGCTCCCTTGGCCGCCGCCGCATTGACGCGCACGATCTGCTGCTGTGGCAGGCTGAACTGGATCGCGATCGGCTGCAGCTGCGTGATCACCACGACGCCCGTCGCATCCGACGGCTGGACGATGTTGCCCTGATCGACCTGACGCAATCCGGCGCGGCCCGCGAGCGGCGCGACGATTTTGGTGTAGCTGAGGGTGGCCTGTGCGTTGTCGATGGCGGCCTGATCCGACTTCACCAGCGCTTCGAGCTGCGCGACCAGCGCCTTCTGCGTGTCGGCCTGCTGCGCGGAACCGGCTTTTGCCGTCGCGAGCTGCTGATAGCGGACCAGATCCATCCGCGCGTTGGAGAGCGTGGCCTCGTCCTGCGCCTTCTTGGCCACGGCCTGATCGTACTGCGCCTGATAGATCGCCGGATCGATCTCGGCCAGCACGTCGCCGGCCTTCACGTCCTGGCCTTCCTTGAACTTCACCGATAGCAGCTTGCCGCTGACCTGCGCGCGCACCGTCACGTTGTTGAGCGCGCGCACGGTGCCGACGCCGTCGAGATAGACCGGCACGTCTTCGATGCGCGGCGTCGCCGCCAGCACCGGGATCGCCATGTCCGGGCGCGGCCCGCGCGTGGCGGTCTGGCTGCTGCCGTGAAAATACGTCCAGCCGAGATAGCCGAGACCGCCGAGGATCACGAGCCATACCGCGATCGATACAGTCCGCCGCCGCGCGCCGGATGCCGCGCGCGCGACACCATCGCCTGCGGCTTTGGCCTTGTCATTGAGGTCGGGCTTAAAGAGCATCCGCGGCCCCTTCCGTTATCCTTGGCGGCACTCCGGGCGACCAGCCGCCGCCCAATGCCTGATAGAGGGTGACGACAGCCAGCAGCCGGGCCAACTGGTATTGCGCCAGCGAATCCTCGGCCTGAAAGAGCGTCAATTGCGTGTTTAGCACAGTCACGATGTCGGCCGTACCGGCGCGAAGCTGCCGCTCCGACAATTCGAACGCCCGCCGCGACGATGTCACCACGATACGCTGCAGCCGGACCCGCTCGTTGGCTTCCTTCAGGGTCGTCAGCGCCGTGTCCACATCGGAGAAGGCGGAAATGACCGTCTTGCGATAGGTCTGCAGCATTTCGTCCTGCCGCGCCTGCATCAGGTCGAAATTGGCCTGGATCCGCCCTGCGTCGAAGATCGGCTGGGTCAGCCCCGCCGCCATGTTGAAGAACGCCGATTGCGGCGTGAACAGAGCCGCGAGCGCCGCGCTCTGGTAGCCGCCGGATGCCGTCAGCTGGATGCTCGGAAAGAACTGCGCCCGGGCGCTGCCGACATTGGCGGTCGCAGACGCCAGATCGCTTTCCTGACGGCGAATGTCAGGACGCTGGGTCAGCAGTTCGGACGGCAGTCCCGGCGTCACGCGCGGCAGGGCTATCGCGCCCAGCGTTCCGCCCCTCAGCCGCATGCGCTCCGGCGGCCGCGACACCAGCGTGGCCAGCACGTTGCTGTTCTGCGCCAGCGCCTGCCGCAGCGGCGGCACCGATGCCTTCTGATTGGCGAGCACGCTTTCCTGCTGCGCCAGATCGAGATCGGACCCAGTGCCCGCATCGACGCGCGCCTTGATGGCGTCGTAGATTCGCTGCGCGCTGGCGATATTCCGCGTGGCGATGGCGATCCGGTCCTGCGATGCGATCACGGTGAAATAGGCATTGGCGACGCTTGCCAGCGTGGTCAGCGCCACCACGTCGCGATCGAAGCGGTTGGCATTGGCGGTTTCTTCCGCCGCAAGCAGAGCGTCGCGGTTCTTGCCCCAGAAATCGATCTCGTAGCTCGCGCTCAGCGTGGCGCTATGGTTCGTCACTTCGCCGCGCCCGATGGCGCTGCCCGACGTCACGACGCCGGTGTTGCTGGACGAGCGGGAGCGCGATCCGGAAAAGCCTCCGGTCACGCTCGGCAGCAAGGCCGCGCCAGCCGTCTGCGCCAGCGCATCGGCCTGCCGGATGCGCGCGACCGCGGCGGCGATATCCAGATTGACGGTCTGCGCCTCCTCCATGAGGATCGTCAGTTCCCGCGACCGGAATCCGCGCCACCAGTCGAGCGACGGCGGCTTGTCGTCAGCCGTGGCGGGATTGCCCGCGGCCTTGTAGGCGGCCGGCACGTCCAGCGCCGGATCGGGCAGATCGGACGTGACGATGCAGCCGCTCGATGTGGCAGCCAGGGCGAATGCGGCACACAGCATGAGCGGAGACCGGATGACTCCACGCCTCAATTTTTGGGGCAACTCGAACACCGGCGCGAACATTCTCCAAGGGTTAGAATCTCATTCTAGCGGTCCGTTCCGTGCCGGGACAGGGACGATGCCGCGCCGCCCCCAAGACAGCCGCAAGCTGTGGCGCCCCGGTATCAGGCGGTGGAATCGCAGAAACCCGCGATACATCGGCATTTCTCATCGTTCATCTTGCTGAATGCTCCGCGCCTTACGAAGATTTCATCTTCAATCGCATTCGCTTCACTTTAGAACCGGTTGAAATCGCCAGTGAATTGCCCAGCCTACAGAATCATTCCCGTCTCTTGCGGGTCTTGTTGCGCTGCCGAATTTGCACGCCTCGGAACGGGAACTCTTGCGTCCACGGTGCGAAGACGCGAAGCTCATCACAACCAACAAGCGAAGGACAATTCGGCGGCAGACGGCCGGTACCACGCGAGCAGACGATCTGGACCCAGAGCCACATCTTACTGACGGATATGCGCGATGCCTGACCTGACCATCCTCACTTCCGATAACGTCGAGACGGTACTGTCCGGCGTCCCCAAAACGGTTCGCATTGCGCTGGGCTTCGCCGCCAAGCTTCGGCGCGGCACTTTGGACATCACCCTGCCCGACGGCCGCGTTTTACGCTGCGGCGGACAGGAGCCCGGCCCTGCCGCGCAGATGACGATCCACAGCTACAATTTCGCGTGGCGATTCGCGCGCGGCGGCGACATCGGGATTGCGGAAGCCTATTTGCGCCGCGAATGGGACACGCCGAACCTCACGCAGTTTCTCTACATCTTCTGCCTGAACCACGACCTGATCCAGACCATGCTCGCCGCAAATCCCGCCGCGCGTGTCCTGCAACTGGTCCGGCACTGGTTCAATCGCAACACCAAACGGCAGGCGCGGCGCAACATCTATGCGCACTACGACATCGGCAACTCGTTCTATTCGGCCTGGCTCGATCCGAGCATGACCTATTCGTCGGCGATCTTCGAGGATCACACCGACGATCTCACCTCCGCGCAGAACAACAAATACAAGCGGCTCGCCGAGGCCATCAACCTGCAGCCGGGCCAGCGCGTGCTGGAGATCGGCTGCGGCTGGGGCGGCTTCGCGGAATACGCGGCCAAGCATTACGACGCCAAGGTGGTCGGCCTGACCATCAGCAGCGAACAGCGCGACTTTGCGCGGCAGCGGATACAAGCTGCAGGATTGAACGACAAGGTCGAAATCCGGTTTCAGGATTACCGCGACGAGCGCGGGCAATATGACCGCATCGCCTCCATCGAAATGATCGAAGCCGTCGGTGAGCAGTTCTGGCCGCAATATTTCAGCCAGCTTCGCGATCGGCTCGCGCCCGGCGGGTTTGCCGGCATTCAGGCCATCACCATTCAGGACCGGTTCTTCAACGCCTATCGCCGCGAAGTGGACTTCATCCAGCGGTATGTCTTTCCCGGCGGCATGCTGCCCTCGCCGCAGGTGCTGAAATCGCTCGGCGAGCGGTTCGGCGTTCCTGTTATCCGCGAGCGCATTTTCGGAGAGGATTATGCCAAGACACTCGCGACATGGAGAGATAATTTCCGCGCGGCATGGCCCAGTTTGACGCCGCTCGGTTTCGACGAACGCTTTCGGCGGCTGTGGGAATATTACCTCGCTTACTGCGAGGCCGGATTCCTGTCGGGGAATATCGATGTGCGGCAGGTGGTGTTCGCCAAATCGGGTTAACCACGGCGAAAACACTGCAGATCACGCTTGCAGGCGCTACCCTTGTCGGGACGGCATGCGGCATCTAGGTTGATTGCTGCACCAACGTTTCATCGTCCTGACATATCTGGTCCAAATGCACATTCGCAACGACGTCATCGAAGCCATCGGCAACCCGCCGCTTATCAAGCTGAAACACGCCTCGGACATCACCGGCTGCACCATTCTCGGCAAGGCCGAGTTCATGAATCCCGGCCAGTCGGTCAAGGACCGCGCGGGCAAGCAGATGATCCTCGAGGCGGAGGAACGCGGCGAGTTGAAGCCCGGCGGCCTCGTGGTGGAAAGCACCGCGGGCAACACCGGCATCGGCCTGGCCGTGGTCGCGGCGGCGCGCGGTTATCGCACCATCATCGTGATTCCGGAAACGCAGAGCCAGGAAAAGAAGGACGTGCTGCGGCTGCTCGGCGCCGAACTGGTCGAGGTTCCGGCGCTGCCTGTCAGCAATCCGAACAACTATCAGCATGTCGGCCGCCGCCTCGCGGATGAGCTGCGCAAGACGGAAAAGAACGGCGTGCTGTTCGCCGACCAGTGGAACAATCTCGACAACCGCAAGGCGCATTACGTCTCGACCGGTCCGGAAATCTGGGACCAGACGAACGGCAAGGTGGACGGCTTCATCTGCTCGATCGGCAGCGGCGGCACGCTGGCCGGAACGTCGATCTATCTGCGCGAGCGAAACAAGAACATCAAGATCGGCGTGGCCGATCCGCGCGGCGCCGCGATGTACAATTACTTCGACCATGGCGAGGTCAAATCCACCGAAGGCGGCTCGGTGACTGAAGGCATCGGCCTCGGCCGCATCACCCCGATCGTGCAGGACCTCCACGTCGACAAGGCCTACCTGATCGAAGACTCCGAAGCGGTGCCGATCGTGTTCGATCTGCTCGAACATGAGGGGCTCTGCGTCGGCGGATCGAGCGGCATCAATATCGCCGGCGCGATCCGGCTGGCGAAGGACCTTGGCCCCGGCCACACCGTCGTGACCATTCTGGCCGACTACGGCACGCGCTATCAGTCCAAGCTGTTCAACCCGGACTTCCTTCGCTCGAAGAACCTGCCGGTGCCGGAATGGCTGGAGCGCAAGAACACGATCAAGCCGCCGTTCGAGAAGGTGTGAGCGTTTTCGTCATTGCGAGCGCAGCGAAGCAATCCATGGTCACAACAAGATGGATTGCTTCGTCGCTCCGCTCCTCGCAATGACGGATAAATCTCACCGCAAAATCTGACTGAGAAACAGTTTCGTCCGCTCGTGTTGCGGATTGGAGAAGAAGCGGTCCGGTGTGTTCGCTTCGATGATCTGGCCCGCGTCCATGAACACCACGCGGTCGGCGACCTCGCGCGCGAAGCCCATTTCGTGCGTCACCACCAGCATGGTCATGCCCTCCTTCGCGAGGTCCACCATGGTGTCGAGCACCTCCTTGACCATCTCGGGATCGAGCGCCGAGGTCGGCTCGTCGAACAGCATGACCTTGGGATTCATCGTCAGCGCGCGCGCGATCGCCACGCGCTGCTGCTGGCCGCCTGAAATCTGGCCGGGATACTTGTTCGCCTTGTCGGGAATCCGCACCCGCTCGAGATATTTCATCGCGGCGGCTTCGGCGTCCTTCTTCGGGATGTTGCGCACCCAGATCGGCGCCAGCGTGCAGTTCTCCAGCACGGTGAGATGCGGAAACAGATTGAAGCTCTGGAACACCATGCCGACTTCGCGGCGCACGTCATCAACGCGGCGCAGGTTCGGCCCGAGTTCGATGCCGTCCACCACGATGCGGCCTTCCTGAAATTCCTCCAGCGCGTTGATGCAGCGGATCAGCGTCGACTTGCCCGAGCCCGACGGGCCGCAGACGACAATGCGCTCGCCGCGCCCGACCACTAGATCGATGTCGCGAAGCACATGAAATTCGCCGAACCACTTGTTGAGGCCCGAGATGCTGACAATGGGATCTGCGGTCATGGGTTCATCTCAGACATTCTTGTGGGCATTGAGCCGCCGTTCCACGAACAGCGAATAGCGCGACATTCCAAAGCAGAACACGAAGTAGATGATGCCGGTGAAGGCAAAGCCGGTGAACAGCGTGGTCGGCGTCGCCCAGTTCGGATCGGCGAACGAGGCGCGTAACTGTCCGAGCAGATCGAAGATCGCAACGATCAGCACCAGCGTGGTATCCTTGAACAGCGCGATGAAACTGTTGACCAAGCCCGGAATGACATGGCGCAGCGCCTGCGGCATCACGATCAGTCCCGTCGTCTTCCAGTACGACAGGCCGAGCGCGCTGGCCGCTTCCGCCTGCCCGCGCGGCACCGCCTGCAGGCCGCCGCGAATGACTTCGGCGTTATACGCGCCCGCAAACAGCGCGATGCCGATCAGGACGCGCACGAGGCCGTCCACGGTGAAGTTGCCGGGCAGGAACAGCGGCAGCATGTAGGTCGCGAAGAACAGCACGGTAATCAGCGGCACGCCGCGCCAGAATTCGATGAAGGCGATGGAGAACACGCGGATCAGCGGAATGGTCGAGCGCCGTCCCAGCGCCAGCGCCATGCCGACCGGCATCGACGCAACGATGCCGGTGACGGACACCACAAGCGTCACCAGCAGGCCGCCCCATGAGCGCGTATCGACGATCGGCAGGCCACCGTGATCGAGCCCCATCACGGCGATGACAAGCGCGATGCCGCCAAAGATCGCAAGGCAGTTGAGAAGCGGCCGCCAGCCGTTGCGGAAGGCGCCGGTCGCAAAAAACACGATCAGCGAGACGATGACGGTCGTGAACATCACGTCAGCCCATAGTGTCGGGCGGAGCGCCTCTGTATAGTCGCGCAGCCATTCCAGCGGCCACACGATGAGCGCGAGGCCGTCACCGATCCAGCCGACAAGCCGTCCGATCAGCCAGACGACCTGCGCCAAAGGTCCGCTCGCCGTGGCAACGAGACTTCGTCCGGCATCCTGAAAACTGATAGCCAGCGCGGAGCCGAGATCGGCGATCCAGTGAATCGCAAATCCCTTCAGCCCGCCGCCGCGCAGCAGGAAGAATCCAATCACCGGATAAGCGAGAAAGAACAGGCCGGAGTTGAGCGCCTTGGCGGGTGCGCGCGGAATCAAGAGCGGCAGCAGCAGCAATGCGCCCAGCGCGAATGTCAGGTTGACGCGCCAGCGCTCCTGCGCCGGATAGAAGCCGTAGATGAACTGATCGAACTTCGCCTGAATGAATGGCCAGCAGGCGCCGACCACATGCCCGACATTGGATTCGAGACAGGCATTGCGGTCGCTGCCCTGCCACACCGCATCGACGAACAGAAACCGGATCAGCGGCACGAGGATCAGCCACAGCAGCACCGCGCCCGCGACTGTCAGCATGATGTTGAGCGGCGTGTTGAACAGCCGCTCGCGCGCGAAGCCGACCACGCCCGTCGTCTTCACCGGCGCGCGGCGCGGCTCGGCAAGACTTGCGCGAACAAAGGAGGCTGCCTGTTCGCTCATGCGGCCAGACTCCTGTTTATGCGCCATCCGTAGAGGCTCATCAGCGCGCTCGTCACCAGCGAGATGAGGAGATACACGCCCATGGTCAGCGCGATGATTTCGACCGCCTGCCCGGTCTGGCTCAGTGTCGTGCCCGCGAACACCGAGAACAGATCGGGATAGCCGATGGCGACCGCGAGCGATGAATTCTTGGTGAGATTGAGATACTGGTTGGTCAGCGGCGGCAGGATCACGCGCATGGCCTGTGGAATCACAATTAGCCGCAAAGTCTCTCCGCGCGACAGGCCGAGCGAGGCCCCCGCCTCCATCTGGCCCTTCGGCACGGACTGGATGCCCGCACGGACGATCTCGGCGATGAAGGCCGCCGTATAGGTCGAGAGCGCGATGGTCAGCGCGGCGAATTCCGGCAGGATGCGGGCGCCGCCGGCGAAGTTGAATCCGCGCAACTGCGGCATGTCGAATGTCAGCGGCGCACCGAACAGAACGAACGCCAATAGCGGCAGACCAAGCAGCATCGCCAGCACGAACGGCCAGATGGACAGCTTCTGGCCTGTCGCGAACAGCCTGCGCCGCGCATAAAAACCCATCACCAGCGAAGCCACGATGCCGATGACGATTGCCACGACAAACACGCCGAACGAAGCCTGCGGCACCGGGTTTGGTACCACGAGTCCGCGATTGCTGAGGAACACCGCACCGAACAGCGAAATGCTCTGCCGCGGATTGGGCAGCGTCGCGAGCACGGCGAGATACCAGAACAGGATCTGGAACAGCAGCGGCAGGTTGCGGATCAGTTCGACATAGCCGCCCGAAATCCGCGCCAGCAGCCAGTTCGGCGACAGCCGGCCCAGCGCCACCAGCACACCGATGATGGTTGCGATCACGATGCCAATGATCGAGACCAGCAGCGTGTTCAAAAGGCCGACGACGAATACGCGCGCGTAGGTATCGCTTTCGGTATAGGGGATCAGCGCCTGACTGACAGCGAAACTCGCGGTATTCGACATGAAGCCGAAGCCGGAAGCGATCCGCTGCGCCTGCAGGTTGGCGCGGGCGTTCTCAATGATCTCGTAGCCGACCCAGAGGACAAGAGCGACAAACAGGATCTGAACGACAACGCCGCCCCACCCCGCCTGTCCGCCGAGCGCGCGACGAAGCCGCGCGGCCAGCCGGAGCGGCGGTTTGCGAGGTTCGCCAGCCATGGCCGCGCCGGACCGCAGCGTCAACGGATCGGCGGCGCGTATTGCAGGCCGCCCTGATTCCAGAGCTTGTTGAGGCCGCGCGCGATCTGCAGCTTGGAGCCCGCGCCGACATTGCGGTCGAACGACTCGCCATAGTTGCCGACGGCCTTGATGATGCGCGTCACCCAGTCCTTGGTGAGACCAAGCTGTTCGCCGAGGCTGCCGTCGGTGCCGAAGATTCGTTTCAACTCGGGCTTGGCGGACTTCGCCATCTCATCGACGTTCTTCTGCGTGATCGCGAGTTCCTCCGCGTTGACCATCGCGAACAGCGTCCACTTCACGATGTCGAACCACTGGTCGTCGCCATGGCGCACGACGGGGCCGAGCGGCTCCTTCGAGATGACTTCGGGAAGCACCGCATGGTCGGTCGGCGCGGCGAGCTTCAGCCGCTCCGCATAAAGCTGCGAGACGTCGGACGTGAACACGTCGCAGCGTCCGGATTCATAGGCCTTAATGGTCTCGTCCGCGGTGCTGAACGCGATCAGCTCATACTTCATGTTGTTGGCCTTGAAGTAGTCCGAGACGTTCTGCTCGTTGGTGGTGCCCGTCTGCACGCAGATCGACGCGCCGTTCAGTTCGAGCGCGGAATTCACCTTGAGCGATTTGCGGGCCAGGAAGCCCTGCCCGTCGTAATAGGTGATCCCGGTATAGTTCAGTCCGAGCGAGGTGTCGCGCGACAGCGTCCATGTCGAATTGCGCGACAGGACGTCGATCTCGCCGGACTGCAGCGCGGTAAAGCGGTCCTTCGCGGAGAGCGGCACGAACTTGACCTTGGACGGATCGTTGAAGATCGCGGCGGCGATGGCGCGGCATACGTCGACATCGAGACCGGTCCAGTTGCCCTTGTCGTCCGGCGCGGAGAAGCCGGGCAGTCCCTGGCTGACGCCGCATGACAGGGTGCCGCGGTCCTTCACGCTCTGCAGCGTGCCTCGGTCCTTCGGCTTGTCCTGCGCCTGCGCGTGAACGACCTGAACGAAGGCGGCCTGAACGAATCCGACCGCAAAAAAAGAAATGAGAGCGAGTGAAACCCGTTTCATGGAATGGCCTTTCTCGATGGTTCGGCGCTTGCGACGGATAGTAACGTCGCGCGGCATAAAACGATCCTGCGGAAGCGCGAACAGCAACTAAATATCTGGTCTGCATAACAGAACGCCATGCGCGGCGGGTCAAGGGGTTGACGCCGGGCATCGCGGCCAGCTTACTGCATCTCTCTGCGGCAAGATGTCTTTCACAAGCGAATCCTCATGACCGTTTCCAAGAATCACGGCCCCTCCGGGCTTGCTCCGCAGACCGAACTGGTCACATCCGGCCGCGATACCGCCGCGCAGAAGGGCTTCGTCAATCCGCCGGTCGTGCGCGGGTCCACGGTGCTTTATCCGACGGCGGACGACCTGCATGCGCATCGCGGCGAATATCAATACGGTCGCCACGGCACGCCGACCACGAAGGCCCTGCAACAGGCGTTGATGGCACTGGAAGGGCCGAACTGCGCGGGCGTCGGGCTTGCCCCGTCCGGGGTCGCGGCGATTTCCACAGCATTGCTGGCGATTCTCAAGGCGGGCGATCACCTGCTTGTTATCGACAGCGTGTATCGTCCCACGCGGAATTTCTGCGACAGCCTGCTCAAGCGCTATGGCATCGAGACGGATTATTTCGATCCGCTGATCGGCGCGGGAATCGAAAAGCTGTTCAAGCCGAACACACGGGCTGTTCTGGTCGAGGCGCCGGGATCGCAGTCGTTCGAGATGCCGGACATTCCGGCGATCGCCGCGGTCGCTCATGCGAAGGGCGCGCTCGTCATCGACGACAATACATGGGCCACGCCGCTGTTTCATCGCTCGCTCGATCAGGGCGTCGACATCAGCCTGCAGGCGGCGACGAAATATCTCGGCGGGCATTCCGACATCATGTTCGGGACAATCTCGGCCAACACCAAGGCATGGCCGCTGATCACGGATGCGATCCGCCTGCTCGGCGTCTGCGCGGGGCCGGACGATGTATTTCTCGCTTTGCGCGGCATCCGCACGCTGGCGGTCCGGCTCGCGCATCATCAGCAATCAGGACTTGAGATGGCGCGCTGGTTCGCCGCGCGGCCGGAAGTTTCGCGCGTGCTGCATCCCGCGCTCGAAAGCGATCCGGGCCATGCGATCTGGAAGCGCGACTTTACCGGCGCGAGCGGCCTGTTCAGCATTGTGCTGAAACCCGCCTCGCAGCAGGCGGTGGATGCGTTCCTGAACACGGTGACGCTGTTCGGCATGGGCTATTCGTGGGGCGGATTCGAAAGCCTCGTGATCCCGTTCGACTGTTCATCGTATCGCACGGCGACCCGATGGAATCCGGGCGGCCCGACGCTGCGTTTCCACATCGGGTTGGAAAATGTCGACGATCTGAAAGCGGATCTGGAGCGCGGCTTCGCAGCGATGAAGGCGGCGGCCAAGTAGCAGACCGCGTCATCCTGAGGTGCGCGCCGCCTTCGGCGAGCCTCGAAGGGATGACCATGCACGATGTCGCCGTCGCCCTTCGAGGCTTGGCGGCTTCGCCGCCTGCGCACCTCAGGGTGACGGCACTCCGCAACGCGCCTCAACCCTTCTCGACCTTCGAACCCTTCGCGCGGTTCTTCACGATCAGCATGATGTTGCGGACGTAGATCAGGGTCGCGAGGCTCTGCCCGAGAATGATCACCGGTTCGCGCTTGGCGATGCCATAGATCAGGGTCATGAATCCGCCGCCCATGGAGAAGAACCAGAAGGCCATCGGCACCACGCTCTGGCCCGCACGTTCGCTGGAAATCCACTGCACCAGAAAGCGCGCGGTGAACAGCAGTTGCGCGACCAGACCGAATGCGAGCCAGAAGTCGAACTTCGCGATGAACACGTCGTAAAGATAATTGCTGAGATCCTGACCGAACTGAATCAGCATCAGGTCACCTCCGTCGCCACAGGCGTCGATTTCTTGCGGCGGATCAGCCACCACACGCCCGCGAGATCCATGATCCCGATCCAAAGCCGGTCGAAGAAGCCGTAATTCGACACGCCCGAATGGCGCGGCCGGTCGATCACATCGACATAGGCGATGTCGAAGCCTTCACGCCGCACCAGCGCGGGCAGAAAGCGATGCAGGCCGTCGAAATACGGCAGCGACAGGAATACGTCGCGGCGGAATCCCTTGAGGCCGCAGCCGGTGTCGCGTGTGCCGTCGCGAAGGATCAGATTGCGCACGCCGTTCGCGGTGCGCGACTGGAATTTCTTGAAGCCGGTATCCTTGCGGCCGACGCGCTGCCCCGCCGCAAGGCCGATCCGGCCGTTGCCCTTCTCGATCGCTTCGATCAAGTTCGGCAGAAATGCCGGATTGTTCTGGCCGTCGCCGTCGAGCGTCGCGACGATCTGGCCGCGCGCGAAACGAACACCGGTGCGCACCGCCGCAGATTGTCCGCTTGAGGCCGCGTGGCGGATCTGGCGCAGATTCTTGCGCACGCGCATCTCGGCGGCGAGCCGCTCGCCGGTCGCGTCGGTCGAACCGTCGTTGACGTAGATGATCTCATAGGCCCAGCGGCCGTCGAGCGCCGCCGCGATCTCGGCGATCAGCGGGGCGACATTGTCCTGCTCGTTGCGGACAGGAACCACAATCGACACGTCAGGGATCGGCTGGCCGGAATGGGAGGATTGATCGCTCATGTCCTGATGGGTCCGCAGACACGGTAACCCCGTGCCGGGCGACCGCTTCTTATGGTGCGAAGGCCTCGCGGGCAACCCTTTTCAGACCAGCCCATGACGGGCCTGAAAGCGGCTCAATCGTGCCGTCGGAGCGGATGGAAAAGCCCAGCCGTCGCGCCGCGAACCAGTAGCGCACGGCCATGGCGCCGATCACACCGGTCAATGCGCCCCCGACCACATCGCTGGGATGATGCGCCAACAGAACGACCCGGGTGATGCAGATCAGCACGGCATAGGTGAACATCACCGGCACGGCCTTGCGCCAGAGCGCCGACACCGCGAAGGCGAGCGCGAACGCCGTGGTCGCATGGCCGGACGGCAGGCTCTCAAAGGCCGCGTTTCCGGCGAAATGCGAGAAGTTGAAGGCATTGGGCTCGCCGCCGACAAATGGCCGGCTTCTGCCGATGATGTATTTGAGGACTTCGCTGGTGAGAACGGCCACCAGCACGGCGAGAAACACGTACTGCAAGCGTAACCCGAGCGCAGTCAGGTTCGCGCGCGACACACCCGTCAGCCGCGGCAGGATCAAGAGAACAAGAATGAGAACGATCGCCAGCGTCCACAGCACGTATTCGGATTTGGCGAGATCGGTGAAGTGC
>ERZ778022.1452-NODE-1452-length-31373-cov-4.240405_pt1 | contig 31373 bp, 24 predicted proteins | sample MGYA00375752_ERZ778022 | MGnify/ENA primary metagenome ERZ778022 (study PRJEB29350, sample SAMN05389826) | bioreactor metagenome | isolation source: Thiocyanate bioreactor | place: South Africa: University of Cape Town | collected 2014-04-04 ...
GAGCAGCCGGTGGCGGTGATCAGCACGCCGTCATACTGGCCCTGTTCATAGGCGATGATGGCCTTTTTCGCCCATGCGCGGCTGTCATGCTCGCGGCCCATGTGATGGGGCAGCGCCCCGCAGCAGCCGGAGCCCTCCAGCGCCACCAGTTCGATGCCGCGCCGCGCCAGCACCCGCGCCACCGCGTTATCGATCTGCGGCGCCAGCGCGCCCTGCACACAGCCGGGCATGATGGCGATGCGCTGTTCGACCACCGCCGGTTTCGGAAAGACCGACGGCTCGGGCCCTTGCGGGCGGGCCATCAGGCCCATCTTGGCCATCGCACCCAGCTTGCCGGGGATCAGCCGGGCCACCGGCGCGCCGAGCCGGGCCAGCAGCAGACCCACCCGCACCAGCCGGGGCCGCGTCATCACCTTGGCGATGGTCCAGCGCAGCAGCCGGTCGCCCAGCGGACGGCGGTAATGCTGCTGAATATGGATACGGGCCTGATCCACCAGGCGCTGGTAATTGACGCTGGAGGGACAGGCGGTCTTGCAGTTCAGGCAGGACAGGCAGCGGTCGATGTGATGCACGGTTTCGGGCGTGGGCGCGCCGCCCTTTTCCAGCATCGTCTTCATCAGCACGATACGCCCGCGCGGGCTGTCGCGCTCGTCGCCCAGCACCACATAGGTCGGGCAGGTGGCGGTGCAGATGCCGCAATGGACACAGCGGCGCACCGCGGCGGCGGCGGGACCGATATGCGGATCGGCAAGCTGCTCAGGCGTGAAGGCATACTTCATCTAAAGACGGCCCGGATTGAAAAGATGCAGCGGATCGAAGGCGGCCTTGACGGCGCGGTTCAGCGCGGCCAGGGCGGGCGGCGGTTCGGCGAACAGGCCGAATTGGGCGCGGGTTTCGGGCGCGGCGCGCAACAGCATGGCCTGGCCCTGATGCGCGGCGGCGATGCCGCGGATGCGCGCCGCCTCGGACGGCGGCGCGGCCAGCCAGATCAGCCCGCCCGCCCAGTCGCCCAGCCAGTGGGCGGCATTCAGCGCCCGGACCACACGCGGCGCTTCGGATTGGGGAATCATCACCCGCCAGATGTCGCCAGGGGTGTCGGCGAACAGCGCGCCGCTGCCGATGCGGGCAAAGATGCCGTCATCCTCGGCACGCACCAGCCCGTCGCCCAGTAGCCCATGCGCCAGCGCGATCTTCTCTTCCAGCGGCTGGGCGGCGCCTTCCAGCCGGATCAGCGCGGTGCCGGCCTCGCCCTCGGGCAGATAGGCCAGTCCGCCCGGCTCCAGCGCCGACAGCGCCACCTTGCGCAGCGCCGCGAACCCGATCTCGGGCGAGACATGCTCCAGCTTGAGGATCGCCGAATGGCTGGGGCGCGGAAAGACGCGGAAGGTCATCTCGGTCAGCAGGCACAGGGTACCGTGCGCGCCGCAGACCAGCTTGGGCAGGTCGAAGCCGGTGACGTTCTTGACCACCTTGCCGCCGCCCCGGAACGCCTCGCCCAATCCGTTCACCCCGGCAAAACCCAGCAGCGAGTCGCGCGCGGGCCCGTGGCGCAGCCTGCCGGAACCGGAGGCATCGCTGGAGGCGGCGCCCGCCAGGGTGGCGACGCCCTTGGAGCCCAGAAGCTGGGACCAGTCGGCGGGATCAAAACCCAGGCGCTGGTTCTTTTCCGCCAGCACGGCGGTGATCTCGGTCAGCGGAGTGGACGGCGCAGCCGTCAGAATCAGTTCGCCCGGCTCATTCTTGATGACGCCCGTCAGGCCGGAGACCTCCAGCAGGGGAATATCGCCACCCGGCTTGCCCCCGGCGCGCAGGGTGCCGCCCGCCACGATCTCGAACGGGGCCTTGTCGGCGCGGGCGGCGCGCACGAAATCCACGGCCTGGGCCTGGGTGGCGATCTTGCTCATCAGAAACGCGGCAAATGCGGATGGGGCAGCTGCGCCCCATGAACATGGAGATGACCCTGCTCGATGCAGGCCGACAAAGTGGGGAATACCTTGCCGGGATTGAACAGGCCCTGGGAATCGAAGGCGCATTTGATGCGGTGCTGCTGTTCCAGGTCGCTTTCGCTGAACTGGTCGGTCATCAGGTCGCGCTTTTCCACGCCTACGCCATGCTCGCCCGACAGCACGCCGCCCACCTTGACGCAGAGGCGCAGGATGTCGGCGCCGAAAGCCTCGGCCCGCTCGAACTCGCCCTCCTTCATCAGGTCGAAGATGATCAGCGGATGCAGGTTGCCGTCGCCGGCATGAAAGACGTTGCAGAAGCCCAGGCCATATTGCCGCGACAGCACTTCCATCTCGGCCATCACCTGCGGCAGGGCATGGCGCGGGATCGAGCCGTCCATGCAGATCATGTCGGGGGCCAGCCGTCCCATCGCCGCGAAGGCCGCCTTGCGGCCCGACCAGATGCGGGCGCGCTGTTTCTCGTCGGTGGCCTCCACCGTGCGGCCGCCGCATTGGGCGACGATCTCGGTGACGCGCTGGACGGTCCAGGTGACGTCGGCCTGGACCCCGTCGGCATCGATGATCAGGATGCCTTCGGCCCCCGCCGGATAGCCGGGCTGGTTATAGGCCTCGATCGCCTCGGCGGCGCGGCGGTCCATGAACTCCATCGCCGCGGGCCCCACGCCCTCGGCGATGATGGCGGCGACGCATTCCCCCGCCGCCGGAACCGTGTCGAACGACGCCATCAGGGTGCGCGTCACCGGCGCCTTGCGCAGGATCTTCACCACCACCTCGACCACCACGCCCAGCAGCCCTTCGGAGCCGGTGACCAGGCCCAGCAGGTCCAGCCCGCCCTGGCAGCCGGACTTGCCGCCCAGGGTGACGATCTCGCCGCCCGGCACCACGATAGTGACGCCCAGCAGATTGTTGGTGGTCAGGCCGTATTTCAGGCAATGCAGGCCACCGCTGTTCTCGGCGACATTGCCGCCAATGGTGCAGGCCACCTGGCTGGACGGATCGGGTGCGTAATAGAAGCCGTTGGCCTCGACCGCCTTGGTGATGTTGAGGTTGGTGACGCCCGGCTCCACCACCACGCAGCCATTCTCGTAATCGATATCCAGGATGCGCTTCATGCGCCCCATGCCGATCAGGATGCCGTCCTCGCGCGGCAGCGCCCCGCCCGACAGCGAAGTACCCGCGCCGCGCGGCACGATGGGAATGCCCTCGGCCCCAGCATATTTCAGGATTTCGGACACCTGCTCGCGGGTGGAGGGCAGGACGCAGACCAGCGGCATCTGGTGATAGGTGGACAGGCCGTCGGTATCGAAGGTGGCCAGACCCGATTCATCGGCCACCACGCCATCGGGCACAATCGCCGTCAGGGCGGCGATGATCTCGGCGCGGCGGGCAACGATGCTGGCGTCGGTCGGGGGCAGAAGCATAGCTGCCTGTATACGCAACTGGCGCGCGCAATGCTCTGGAATTCAAGGGCGTTTTTTTGTCGCGCAGGGACGCGGATCACGCGCATATGCTGCGCGTGCGAAAAGGCCGGGTTGCCGGATATCGCCGGATAAAAGCGGCTTTTAGCCCTGGCGCGCCTTGAAGCGCGGGTTCTTCTTGTTGATCACGTAGACGCGACCCTTGCGGCGGATGACGCGGCAGTCCTTGTCACGCTTCTTGAGCGAACGGAGGGAGTTGCGAACCTTCATGACACTGCCTTTTTCGAGCCAAACCGGCCCAAAAGGCCGTCTTCCGCGAGAGGCGCGGAAACTATGCGGGGCCCCCACCCCTGTCAACCCGCAAAAACAGGCAAAAAAGGGCGGATTTCCGCCAAAAATCGCCCGAATGCGATGCCCGGGGGCCGCGATCGGGTATAAGAGTTGGGGATGACCCGCCCCTTTTCCCCCGCCCAGCGCCTGGCCGCCCTGTGCGGCGCCCTGCTGGCCGTGGCCTGCGCCGCCAGCGCGCCCAAGCCCACCCCGCCGGTGCCGCCCGCGGTGCAGGTGCCCATCGCCCCGCCCCCCCCCAGTCCGGGCGATCCCCGCTCCGCCGCCTCCCTGCGGGGCGCCCGCCAGACGGCGCTGGCCAATGGAATCGCGCCCGCCACCTTCGACAGCGCCGTGGCGGGGCTGAAGCCGATTCCCGCCATCGCCAATCTCAACGCCAACCAACCGGAATTCGCCCGGCCGGTCTGGAGCTATCTGGACAGCGCGGTGTCGGCGCGGCGCATCCGGGACGGCCAGACCATGCTGTCGCGCCATGCCGACATGCTGGCCGCCATCGCCGCCCGCAGCGGCGTGCCGAAGGAAATCCTGGTCGCCATCTGGGGCATGGAGACCGACTATGGCGCGGGCATGGGCAGCTTCCCGCTGTTCGGCGCGCTGGCGACGCTGGGCTATGACGGGCCCCGCGCCCAGTTCGGCAAGACCGAATTCCAGGCGGCGCTGCGCATCTATCAGGACCGCCGCTATGCCGTCAGCGAGATGATATCGAGCTGGGCGGGCGCCTTCGGCCAGACCCAGTTCACGCCCACCACCTTCCTGAAATTCGCGGTGGATGGCGATGGCGACAACCAGATCGATCTGTGGCGCTCGCCCGCCGATGCGCTGGCCTCCGCCGCCAACCTGCTGGCGAAACAGGGCTGGCAGCCGGGCCAGGGCTGGGGTTTTGAAGTCACCCTTCCAAGCGATTTTGCCTGGCACGAGGCCGATACCGACACCCCGCTGCCGGTGCGCGAATGGCGCGCCCGGGGGGTGCGGACGGCCAGCGGCGCGGCGCTGCCCGCCACGGACGAAACGGCGGCGATCTATCTGCCGGCGGGGGCGCGCGGCCCGGCCTTTCTGGTGTTTTCCAATTTCAGCGTGATCCTGAAATACAACAATGCCGCCTCCTATGCGCTGGCGGTGGGGCTGCTGGCCGACCGGCTGGCGGGCGGCAGCGCGGTGAAGGGCGCCTGGCCGCGCGACGAGCGCCCGCTGTCGCGCAATGAACGCCTCGCCTTCCAGCAACATCTGGCCCGGCTGGGTTTCGATCCCGGCGCGCCGGACGGCGTGCTGGGGCGGCGCACCCGCAACGCCCTGCGTCAGTATCAGATGGCGCGCGGCCTGCCCGGCGACGGTTTCGCCACCGCCGCCCTGCTGACACGGCTGGAAGCGGACGCGGCGCGATAAATCATACTCACCATGGCCGGGCTTGACCCGGCCATCCAGGATAGTCTGCGCAACGCGTGAATTCGTCTCTGGATGGGCGGCTCAAGGCCGCCCATGGAAATCAGAAAAGTATCAGCGCAGGCGTTTGAAGCGGATTTCCGAGGTGTCGCTGCGGCCATCGGCGTCCACCACCGTGACCCGCGCCAGGCCCTCGCCCTGCGGCGTGTAAAGCGCGGGCGCGAAACGGTCGAAGCTGCCCAGCGGCGCGCCGTTCACCAGCCAGGTCAGCGGACCGCGTCCGCCATCGGCCTTGAACTGCACCGCTGTGTCTTTTGTTTGCGCATCGGGCAGCGGCACCAGTGCGCCATTGGGCGGGAAGGAAATCACCGGCGGCGGCAGTTGTGCCACCTGTTGCTGCGGCGGCGCGGCAGGCCGGCGGCTGAAGACCCGCAAGGCGGGCGGCAACTGGTCGGTGGCGCCGACCATCAGCGCGCCGGACGGCACCGGCGGCGCGGGTCTGCGATCGGGCGGCAACAGGCCGAAGGTCTTGAGCAGAATGGGCGCGGCGCTGTCGCGGCCGATACGGTCCGGGCGCGGCGTACCGTCGGCGCGGCCCACCCACACCACCACGGTATAATCGTTGGAGAAGCCCGCCGCCCAGGCATCGCGATAGCCGTAAGAAGTGCCGGTCTTGAAACCGATGCGGCGGGCGCGCAGCAGCCCCTGCCCCATCGCCCAGCCATCCGGCAGCGCCACCCCGTTCAGGATATCGCGCAGATACCAGGCCGCGGCCGGGCCGAACAGGCGATGCGCGGGCGCATCCGGCGCAGCGGCGCGCACACGCAAGGCCCGCGCCTGGCCGCCCTCGGCGATACCCGCATAAAGCATCGCCATGTCGGAGACCGAAATGCCCAGTCCGCCCAGCGCCACCGGCAGGCTGGGCGCATCGGCGGTGGGAAAGCCGAGTTTGGCACCCGCATTCTGCAAGGCCAGGGTGAAGGCCAGCGGCCCGACCCGGTCCAGCGCCATCACGGCGGGAATGTTCAGCGACATCCGCAGCGCGTCCCGCGCCGTCACCGCGCCCGAGAATGTGCCGTCGAAATCCTTGGGCGCGTAGTCGCCGAACAAAGTGGGCACATCCTCCATCCGGCTGGCGGGATGCAGGATCAGAGCGTCGAAGGCCAGGCCGTAGATGAACGGCTTGAGCGCCGAACCGGGCGAGCGGGCGCGGCGCGCCAGGTCCACCTGCCCGGCGCGGCCCCAGTAATCGGTGCCGCCGACATAGGCCAGCACATTGCGGGTGCGGTTCTCCACCACCACCATGGCGATGTCGGCGCCGTCGTCGAAATAGGCGCGCTCCTGCTTCGCCAGCCGTTCGGCGGCGGTTTGAAGGGCGGGGTCGAGGGTTGTCTCAATTTGAATAACCCCCTCCGGTTTCAACTTACGCTCGGCGCGTTCCGCGCCGTCGCCCGTTGAAACCACCTCCCCCTTTTGTGGCGCTGCGCGCCAAAGGGGGAGGCGGGCCTGTGCTGATCCCTGTTCCAATATCTGGATACCCCCCTCCGGTTTCAACTTACGCTCGGCGCGTTCCGCGCCGTCGCCCGTTGAAACCACCTCCCCCTTTTGTGGCGCTGCGCGCCAAAGGGGGAGGCGGGCCTGTGCCGGTTTCGGCGTTGCCTTCTGTTCCAGCACCAGCCGCTGCGCCAAGTGCGGCGCGGCCAGCGGCATGGGCTGGCGCGCGAAGGGCACGCCGCTTTGCATCGCGACCGCCGCATCGCCTTGGCTGATAACGCCCTGCTCCGCCATGCGGCGCAGCACCTTGTCGCGCCCGGCCCGCGCGGCGCGGGCATGGCGGTCGGGGCGCAGGCGGGTGGGCGATTGCGGCAGCGCCACCAGCAGCGCCGCTTCCGCCAGGTCCAGCGCGGCCGGTTCCTTGCCGAAATAGGACAGCGAGGCGGCGCGCACCCCTTCCAGATTGCCGCCCATCGGCGCGAGCGTCAGATAGAGCGACAGGATCTCGTCCTTGGAATAGCGCATCTCCAACTGCGCGGCGCGCACGACCTGCAAAAGCTTGTAGGGCAGCGTATGGGGATTGGCCTCCAGCAACCGCGCCACCTGCATCGTCAAGGTCGAACCGCCGGAGACGATATGACCGGCGCGCAGCAATTGCAGCGTGGCGCGGCCCAGCGCCCAGGGATCCACGCCCCAATGAAGCTCGAACCGCTTGTCCTCATAAGCGCGCAGCATGACCAGATAGCGGGGATTGACCTGTTCCGGCCCGGTGCGGATTCGCCAGGCGCCGTCGGGCGACAGGAAGGCCCGCAACAGCGTGCCGTCACGGGCCGTCACTTCCGGCGACACTAGGCGCGCCCGCGTCATGTCGGGCGGATTGGCGCGGTCCGCCGTGACGGCGGCGCACAACAAGCCGAAGCCCGCAAAGGCCGCGACGATCAGATGCTGCCGTGTGAACCGCATCTATTGCCCGATGGTCATCTGCCCCATCGCCGTGCGGCCCCGGATGGCGGGGGCATACATGTCCTCCACCCAGGCGGCGGGCAGCGCGAACCGGCCCGCCGACACCGCGCGCGCGACATAGGCGACGGCGAATTTCGGCGCCGGCTCCGGTCCCTTGGGATTGGCGGGGCGATAGCGCTGGCCGATGTCGAAGGCGGCCACGAAGCGGTCGTCGCGGGCGGTGCGGCTGCTGGTCTCGCTCAGGACTCCGATGAAGGGATAGGCCTTGGCGTCGTCGCCGGTCAGCGCCTGCTCGATCTCCAGCCCGGCGGGCAGCAGGTCGATCACCCCCATCTGGCGATAGAGATTGTTGGGCATCTGGCCGGAGATCACCACGATCACCCGGTCGTTGCGTTTGAGCGCGGTGGTATCGGCCACCGAACCCGACAGGGTCCAGATCGCCTTGTTGACGCTGAGGCCATTGGCCAGCGGCGGCAGCGCCGCATCGGGCGAACCGCTGACGGCAGTGGAACGCCACACCCCGGCATCGCCGCGATTGGCGATGGTCAGACCGGCGCTCAATTGCGCCAGGCTGGGCGTCAGCCGCACCGCGCCGTCGCGTGGCTGAACGGGGGCACCGTTGACCGTGACGTTCAACGGCAGCTTCTGGCGGGTCAGGGCATGGGCGGCCCGCAGCATCCAGCCTTTTTCCTGGGTGGTGGTGTCGGGGATGCGGGTGTTGAGGGCCCGCGTCTTGTCCAGCAACTGCGGCACCAGGTCGGCCTTGCCGTTATCGGCCGTCAGCGCCACCGTCCGCGCCAGGTTGCGCAGCAGCGAACCATAGACATCGTGCGGATAGGCGGCCGGATTGGCGGCGGCCACGACATCGCGGGCGCGCGTGAAGCCATATTCGGCGCGGGCGCGGTCGCCGCCGCGCGCCGCCGCCGCCGCGATCAGCGCCGCCGCCAGCGCCGAGCGCATGACACCCACCTTGGTGTCGCTGAAATAGCGCAGGTCCGAGACATTGGCCTGGCCGTTCCGCGCCAGCACGTAAAAGGCATAGGCCCGGCCCAGATCGTCGCTGCCGTCCGCGGCCGCCGCTGTTTTCATCCAGGCGTCGCCCCGGCGCAGGGCATCGGCGGGCACCACGAAACCGCGCGCCCGCGCCTGATGCAGGAAATCCAGGGCATAGACCGACAGATAGGTTTCCGCCTGGCTGCCCGGCCCCCACATGCCGAAATCGCCCGCGTAATTCTGCATGTCCAGCACCTGGTCTATCGCCTGCTGGACGCGGGGTTTCAGGTCTTTGTCGCCCTGCAGACCCGCCTGGGCGGCGACCTCATTGAACAGCAGCAGTGGCTGGGCCCGCGACACGGTCTGCTCCAGACAACCATAAGGGTATTTGTCCAGCCACTTCAGCAGGCCCGCGACATTGTTGTAGCCATGCGCGGCGGACACGCTGAGGCTGACCGCGGCGGTGGAGGGCACCAGACCGGCGATCAGGTCGTTGTTCGCCGTATAGCTGGCGCCCGCCGCCAGGGGCAGTTGCTCCTCGCGGCTGACATCGAGCTGCGGCGCCCGCACCTGGATCGGCCAGGCATGGGTGACGCGGAAACCCTTGGGCCCGCGCTCATCCAGGGTGATGTTCGCGATGCCCAGCCCCGCGCCGCGCAAGGTCACCGGCACCAGCACGCGCTGCCCGGCCGCCAGGGTCTGGCGCACCACGCTTTGCGCCCCGCCCTCCCGCGAAACGGGGCCGCGTGGTGATGGTGGCGACATAGCCGCCCGCCGGACCTTCCACATTGTCCAGATTCAGCGCCGCGCCGATGCTGTCGCCGGGGGCCAGGAAACGCGGCAGCACCAGATCGGCCACCACCGGATCGCGCACCACCAAAAGGCGGTCGCCATGTCCCAGCTTGTCGGCGCTCCAGGCCACCGCCATCAGGCGCAGGCTGCCGTTGAAGTCGGGAATCTCGAAGGTGACATTGGCGACGCCGTTCGCGCCCACCGCGACGATACCGCTGAACAGCGCCACGGTGCGCTGGGGCACCACCGCCAGCCCGCGCCCGCCGAAACCGTCACCGCCCTGGCGCAGCGAGCCCACCGCGCCTTTTTCGGCCCGGATCAGGCGGCCATAATCGTCGCGCATCAGCACGCCCAGCCGCCGCTTGCCGAAATAATAGCGCGCCGGATCGGGCGACTTGAAATCGGTGAGTTGCAGGATGCCTTCATCCACCGCCGCCAGGGTGAGGAAGGCTTTTTCGCTGCCAAGCCCCTTGATGGTGACGGGCAGCGTCACTTTCTGGCGGGGACGGATGCGTTCGCCGCCGCCGATACCGACCTCCAGGGTGCGCGGAGCATTGTCCACGCCCAGCCAGGCCACGCCGATGGCGCGCACCGGCTCGCGGCCCTTGACCGCGCCCATCGGGCGATAGGTGGTGACCAGGACATAGGCGCCCGCACCCCAGTCGGCCGAGACCGGCACATCCACGCTGCTGCCGCCCGCCGAGACATCCATCAGCTTGGACGAGAACACCCGGTCGCCCGCGATCACCACCAGCGCCTTGCCGTCCGCGTCGGGCTTGATCCGCACCCGCGCCACCGCGCCGGGCGCATAGGACGGTTTGTCGGCGGCGACGGGAATGCGGTCTGGCCGGTCGCCCGCGCCGGACGAGGCCCAGCCGGAATAGAAGCGATAGGACGATGCCGCGCCCGATTTCGGATCGGTGACGGTCAGGCGATAGGCCCCGGCGGGCAGCGCCTGCTCCAGCCGCAATGCGCCGCCAGCCCCGACCGAGACGCCGCCGCTGGTGATCAGCCGGTCGCGCGTCACCGACTGGTATTTCCATTCGCCCTCGCTCTGGAACCATTGATAGCTGGTGTCCTCGCGGACCCAGCTGGCCGTCAGGCCGGACAGAGCGATGCGCTTGCCGCCGGCGTCCACCGCGATCACTTCGAAACCGGCGCGGGTATTCTCCGGCACCGAACTGCCGTCGAACACCGGCCGGATGCCGATAGCGGCGTCATGGGCGCGGATCGGGATATCCAGCGAACGGTCGGTGGTGCGCCCACCCGGCTCGTGGATCGAGACGCGGATGGTGGCCTTGAGCGGCAAGGTGGTGTCGGCCAGCGCGCCGGTATTGCCGCTGATGGTGGTGACGCCCGCCGCGTCGGTGGCGGGCACGGTCAGGCTGACCTTGGTCTCGGAGAAACTGTCGTCCATCCGGCCGAAGCGGAAGCCCTTGTATTGCGGGAAGGGATTGGCGTCGGCGGCAATGGTCGCCTCGGCATCGCCGGTCAGGCCGCCGGCGGGCGCGCCATACAGAAAGCGCGCCTCGGCCCGCAGCCGGAAATCACCGCCCGGCGCGATGGACTTGTCCAGCGCGGTCAGGGTCACTTTCAGGCGCTGCGGCACGAAGTCGGCCACATCGAACTGCACCCGGCCGATGGCGGGCGCCTTGGGATCGATGAAGGCCGACATCTGCCAGCGGCCATGCGGGGCGCTGGCGGACAGCGGCAGGCTCCAGGCGGCGGCGCCCGCCGCCAACCTGTCGCCCGCCACGGTGATGCGGCCGACCTCGATGCCGTCGGGACGCTGCGTCACCAGGGTCAGCGGCGCCGACAGGGCCGCGCCAATACGATCGCGCAGCAGCGCGGTGGCATGGACGGTTTCGCCGGGACGATAGACGCCGCGCTCGGTGGTCAGCCAGGCGTCCACCGGGCCGGGGCTGCCGCGCCCGCCCACGCCACGGTCGGTCAGGTCGAAGGCCGAACGGCGCAGGTCCAGGAAGGTGAAATCGCCAGTGTTGCCATAGGCCATCACCATCACCGGCTGCTCGCCGCCGCTGGCGCGCAGCAGCCCGGCGTCGAAATCGGCCCGGCCGCTGCTGTCGGTGACGGCGGAAGCCAGTTCGTTGTTGTTGCGCGCCACCAGGGTCAGCTTGACGCCAGACAGCGGCGCGGCCCGGTCATAGGAGCGGGCAAAGACCGCCAGCCCCGATCCGGCGGCGGCATTGGCGCTGGTGAAGCTGGTGAGCGCGATATCGGAGGCGATCACCCATTGGGTGGCGAACTGGCGGCTGTAATCCTCGTCGGTGATGGGCTTGTCGGCGTCGCCCGCGATCAGCACATAGGCCCCGGGCTTTTTGTCCTTGAGGATGTCGCGGATCGGAATCAGCGTCACCACGCTGTCATTCTTGCGGCCCGCCACCGCCATGGTGCCCTGCCAGACCAGCGCGCCCTGGTTGTTCTCCAGCTGCTGCTGGTCCCATTTGTAGATGGTGGTCTGATCCACCGTGTCGTTCTGAATCTGCGACAGCAGCCGGTCGCCCACCCGCACCACCTTCAGCGACAGGCGGGCGATGTTCACCGTGGTGACCGGCACCCCCGCCGCATTCTCGCGCGGCAGGATGATGCCCCCGGCGAAACGCACCAGCGCGGGCTTGTCGCGCAGTTCCACCGGCACGGTTTCCTCCGCCGCCAGCTTTTCGCCGCCGGCGGCCGGGAAGCCCGGCTTGAGGGTGACGTTATAGGTCTTGTCGAAGGCCAGGCCCGCCAGGCAGAGGCGATTGTCCACCACCCGCGTAGCGATGCGGGTGACGGGATCGAGCGTCAGGTAATCCTCGTAGCGGGTCCGGCCACCGGCATCGAGGGCGCGGGTGAAGACCAGACAGGCTTCGGCCTGGGGCTTGGAAACATCCACCTCCAGACGGCGGAAGGCGAAGTCGCGCGCCTGATCCCCGGCTTCGGGCGCGGGCGCACCGCCCGTGACAGTGGAAAAGCCGTTCTGCAACCGCGCCAGGACGCCGTCGCTGGGTTTGCCCGGTTCCCCCGCCAGGAAGACCGCGACCAGCGCCGCCACCAGCAGCGCGGCGATGCCGCCGCCCGCGATCAACAACAGCCGCAACTTCCGGTCCATGCGATACCCCTGCTTCCGCGCGAGTCTGTGCGGCAAAGCCTAGAGCAAGCAGGCTCCCGAATCGCGACCGGGGTGCGACAAAGCGGTGGGTATTTCGGAAGAAGCGCGGCTCAGAACAGCCGCTTGAGGGTCACTTTCCAGGTGCGGCCCAGTCCCGGCAGCGCCGCCAGATTGGCATAGGTGTCGGCGGCGGGGGTGAAATAGCGTTCATCGGCCAGATTGTTGAGGTTCACGCCCACTTCCCAGGTGCTCCATTGCACGAATGCGGAGGCGTTGACGGTAATATAGGCGGGGTAACGGATGGGTCCGGGCACGGTCTGGCGCGTCCGGCCCACATAGGTGCCGCCCAGCGTGGCGCCCCAGCGTCCCCAGATTTCCTCGTCGCTGGTCCAGGTGACATAGGGGCTGATCACGGCATGGGGCAGCAGCGTGTTTTCATAATCGCCGCCGCGCCCCGGCAGGGTGGAGAAATCATAGGTCAGATAGCTGCCGCCGAAACCGTCCTGGGGCGCGATGCCGTAACTGCGCGCGGGCAGATAGGCGAAGCTGTGGTCCGGCCCCTTGATGGTGGTGTGCTGCAGCCCCCCCGCCAGGGTAAAGCTGAGATGGAGGGAGGCGACATAGCGCAGTTCCAGTTCGGCGCCCTCGGCGCGGGTGCCCTGCACGCTGATGACGCCGCCGCCCTTGGAAAGCCGGGTGCGGTTTTGCAGATACCAGTCCAGGGCGCCCTGCAAGCGGTCGTCCAGCAGGCTGAACTTCACGCCCGCTTCATTGAGAAAGGAATCGGACAGCCAGTTGCGCGCCGCCAGCAGGCTGGTGGACACCTCGCCCGCCTGACTGCCTTCCACCGCCGCGCCCTTGGCGGTGGGGACATACGGCACCAGTCCGATATCGGTCTTGTAGGACAGCGAGGCCGACCAGGTGATGCGTCCGGCATTGCCGCGCCCGTCCGGCGGGGCATAAGACAGCACGCCCTTGTCCACGGACCGCACATTGTAGGTGTCGTAACGGCCGCCCAGCAGCAGTCCCAGGCCGCCATAGGTCAGGTCGCTGGTGACGAACAGCCCGGCATTGGTGATGTTGCTGCGGACGTCGTTTTCCCAGCCCATGCTCACGGTGCCGGGCGGATTGGCGTCGAAGGGCGAGGTGATGATGTCGTTGGCTTGCGCCCCAAGGCTGATGTCGCGCCGGTCCAGCGCGATCACGCCGCTGTTGAAGCTTTCCTTGCCGATGGCGTGGCTGGCGCGGAACGACGCGCCGGTGACAGTCTGGGTCCGCAGGGCCCCGAAATCGCGGCGGAAATCGTAGCGCAGCCGCGCCTCATAGATCTGGCTGCGATAGGAACCGGGAAATCCATAGGAGACGAAGCGGTCGTTCTGGAGCGTGTCCAGGAACAGTTGCAGCCGCAAGCTGTCGCCGTCGTCCAGATCGCGCGCCGCTTCCAGCAGGCCGGTATGGGTGACGGTGTCGGAGAAATCCACGCCCCGCGCGATATAGACGGTGCGGGGGTCCAGCTGTGTCGTGCCCAGCCCCGTATCCAGGCGATGGGCCGCATCGGTGCAGGCGATGCAGGCCAGCGGCCGGAAGTTCGGATCGAAGGTGTATGGATTGCCGCCCAGCTCATCCAGGGTCAGGCGGCCATTGCCGTCGGCATCGGCCAGCGATGTGTTGCGGCCGGTGATGTAGGTGCCGTTGTCGATCAGGCTCTGGGTCAGCCGGTTCCAGCCCGGCGTCTGCACATCGCCCGCCGAGCGGTAATAGAGATAATCGGCCGACAAGGCCCAGCCGCCCACCGCCAGGTCGCCCGACAATTCCAGCAACTGATGGCTGGGGTGCAGGCCGCGATAGAAACTGTAGGAGTCGTCCAACTCGGCATAGGCATGAACACCGCCCTGGGCGTTGCCCAGCACCAGGGGCGCGCCGATCTGGCCGGTCACCATGCGTTTGGAATAGGCGCCATAGGTGGCGGTGACCTCACCGCCGAAGACGTCGCTGGCGGCCTGGGTCCGGGGAATGACATTGACCAGCCCGCCCACCTTGCCCGCGCCATAGATGGGCGACGGTGGGCCGCGCAGGATTTCGATGCCCGCCGCATTGGACAAGGGCGTCGAATAGGTGCCGCGGTTCTCGGCGCGCTTGAAGCCCTTGAAATAATTCTCGGCCAGGGTGCCGCGCAGATTCACCGCCCCCTCCACGCCGTAGAAACTGCCGGTATAGGCCGAGGGCGTCAGGGCGGTGAGCGAGTCCAGCCCGTCCACGCCATAACGGGCGATGGTGGTGTCGCTGACCAAAGTGACGGCACGCGGCGTTTCCAGCAGCGGCTTGTCCAGGCCGAAGGCGGCGTCGTTGCGGCCCGCCTGCAGCAGGCGCACGGGATCGCCGGTCACGATCACTTCTTCAATGGGCTGGGCGGCGGCGGCAAAGGCCGGCGCGGCCAGGCACAGAGCCAGCAGACAGAACTTGAGCGTCATGACACCGCATTATGGGCCGTCACGGCCGCTTCCTGGCATGTTATGTAACATTTTACATCGCAAGCGCAAGAGGGTTGGGGGATGCCACTATGCCGTTGTTTTATCGAAGGTATTCCAGGCGCGCCGGTAGTCCGCCACCACCGCCACGGTCGCCCCGCTCAGCCGCAGGGCCTTGAGCGCACTCTGGTGCAGGTCCTCCTCATAGGCGGCGCAGGCATCGGCAGCGACGAAGACATGGAAATCGCGTTCAAACGCCTCCCAGGCCGAAGCCGCGATACAGCATTCCGTGGTCAGGCCGCACAGCACCAGCGTATCCAACCCGCGGGCGTGCAGCTGTTCGGCCAGGCCGGTGCGGGTGAAGGCGCTGAAGCGGAATTTGCTGACCACTTCATCATCGGACAGCGGTCGGGGCCCGATGAAATCGGCGCCCGGCGTACCGTCCACGCACAGATCGGGTTCGTCCTTGTCGCGGCGGGCCTTGGCTTCGCGGGCTCGGTTCCGGGACGGCTGAGATAGCGCACGAAAACCACCGCCACCCCCGCCGCCAGCGCCACCGCCAGCAGCACCGCCGCTCTGTCCAGCGCGGTCTGTGGCGCGGTCATGTCCATGCCGCGTTCGGCCATCTTGCCGCCGGGGCCGCCGAAATCTTCCTGCATGTCGATCAGCAGCAGCGCGGTGCGCGTGGGCGCCACCCAGTCCGGCTGAAGCACGGGATCGGTATCGGTCATGCGAAAGCCTTGCGAAGGCGCGGCAGGATGTCCCGCCCGGTGACGCGCAGACCGTCGGCGTAATCGTCGAAGATGAACATCAGCCCGTCTATGTCGCAATCGCGCAGGAAAGCCTCGATCTGGTCGGCGCAGCTTCGCGGCGACCCGACCACCGCCTGGGTCATGAAGGCGCCCCTGGCCCGCGCCGTCATGGCATTGTCGCCGGACGGCGCGACGCCATAGCTTTCCAACATGCCCAGCACCGCGCCCTCGTCCAGCCCCTCGCGGTAGCGTTCGGCCTTTTCCTGCGCTTCCCCATCGGTGGCGGCGGTGATGACGGTCATCATGCAATAGGTCTTGATCGGCTTGCCCAGCTTCGCCGCAAGGGCGCGGGCGCGGGCCGAAGCTTGGCGGGGTTCGGCAGCGTCGCGCCCGCCGATGAAACAGCCATCGGCCTCGCGCACCGAGAATTCAAAGCCCCGCGCCGACATGCCGGCGCAGATCAGTTCGGGCCGGTGCAGCGGCTTGGGTTCGCTGACGCAATCGCGGAACCGGAAATGCCAGCCGTTGAAGGTGACGCTGGGCTCGGTCCACAGGCGCTTGACGACCTGGGTCCATTCCTCGGTCAGGTCATAGCGGGCGTCATGGTCCAGGCTGTCGTCCCAAGCGCCCATCTGGGCGAACTCGCCCTGGAAGGCGCCCGCCACGATGTTCAGCCCGGCGCGTCCGTTCGAGATGTGATCCAGCGTGGCGATCATCTTGGCCGCCACCGCCGGATTGTGCAGGATGGCGTGCAGCGTCGCCCATATCTTCACCCGCCTGGTGACGGCGGCGATGCCCGCCATCATGGTGACAGCCTCCAGCGAGGCGCCCCAGTGATCGGTATCGCCGCCGAAGCCGCGCCACTTGCCCATCGCCATCACGAAATCGAAACCCTCGGCTTCCGCCAGCAGCGCGGCGTCGCGGTTCTGCGGCCAGCCGCCGTCCAGCAGCGGCGTGGCGCGCGACACGATCCAGCCGCCGTTAGCTACTGGCAAAAACACGCCATATTCTTTTGCGGCCGTCATGCGCGAACTTTATTCTTGGCGAACGCGTTGACGCGCGTTTCGCGGGGCGCGACTGGAAGAAATACGCCATATTCTTTTTCTACCTTCACGCACGGGTCCGGCTGGGTGGCCGCATCATGATAACCGCTCCCAGCACCAGCGCCACCAGCGCCGAAAGGGCCAGGAAAAACGGCATGAAGCCGCCAGTCTGGTCGCGCGCCAGGCCCGCCAGGGGCGGCGCCACCGCGCCGATGGTGGAGATCAGGTTGACGGTGGCGAAAAGTTCCAGGTTCGCCTTCCGCCCGAAATAATCCAGCAGCAGGATAGTGGAGGCAAAGAAGGTCAGGCCGTAACCGACACCCATGCCCACCGCATAGACCAGCATCATGGGAACGGTGCGGCCCACCCCCAGTGCCAGCAGCCCGACGATCAGGCAACCCAGCGCCACCGCCAGCAGGATGCGGGCGCTGACGAACCGGGTCAGGATACCGCCCGCCAACCGCGCCACCGCGTTCAGCACCGCCTCCAGCGCCATCATGGAGCCGGCCATCACCGCCGTCACGCCCTGCTGGGTCAGATGCGCCACCGAGACGGAATTGGCGGTGATGCCGCAGAACAGGAAGGCGGTATAGGCGGCGGCGATGATCCAGAACTGCCGGGTCTGCATCGCGGCGCGCGGGTTCCAGTCCTGGACCGAAATATCCGGATCGCTTTCGGCGCGGGCGGCGACATCGGTCCGGGTGTCCACCAACAGCGCCGCCGCCAGCGCCACCAGCACCACCAGGATGCCCGACACCGTCCAGTAGCCGCGCCAATGGCCCGCCGTTTCCATCATCATCAGATACAGGAACGGCCCCGCCACACCACCCAGCCCGCCGATGGTGAAATACAGGCCGAAGGCGAAGGCCGGGCGGGCGAACAATCGCGCCAGCAGATAGGTGCCGGGCACGGTGGCCAGCAGGGTGAAGCCCAGTCCGGCCAGCGAGCAGCCCGCCAGATACAGCGGCAGGCCATCGGTGCGCGACAGACAGAGGAACGCCGCCGCCATCACCCCCGCCCCGGCCAGCAGCGTGACGCGCACACCCAGGCGCCGGATCAGGCTGGCGGGAATGATGCTGGTGATGCCGCAGAATACCCCCAGCAGCGCGAAACCCCGCCTCGGTCCAGCTCCAGCCCAGTTCGGACACCATGGCGGGCAGCGCCAGGCCCAGGCTGGCAAAGGTGGCGGCGGTGATGACGAAGAACAGCGCGCTGACCAGGACGAGCGTCGTCCAGGCGCCTCCGCCATCGCCTGCGCCGGTGGTGCGCACCTTAGCGGCCGCTTTCCAGGGTGCGCTTCATCTCGGACGGAAAATCGCCCAGCACACGGGTCATGACGGCGCGGGCGCGCTCGGGGTCGCGGCTCATCAGCGCGTCGCACAAAGCGCGGTGTTCGGCCAGCGCGGCATGGCTTTCGGCGTCCGACGGCGCGCGCATGGCATAGAGCCAATAGCGCGCGGTCTGGTGATGCAGGGTCACCACCATCTTGGCCAGGGTGCGGTTGCCGCTGGCGGCGGCGACGGCGACATGAAAAGCCTCGTCCATCGCCGCCAGCGCCGCGGCGTCATTGTCGGCCACCGCCTGTTCACCCGCATCCAGGGTGGCGCGAATGGCGGCGATCTCCTGTATGCCGGCATGAACGGCGGCCAGGCCGGCACAGTGAACCTCGATCAGGCTGCGGGCTTCGAACGCCTCGCGCGCCGCGACGATATCCAGCGGCGCGACGGAGGTGCCGACACGGGCGCGCCGCACCACCAGCCCTTCCAGCGCCAGCCGGGTCAGCGCCTCGCGGATGCCGGCCAGGCCGCCGCCATAGCGCAGAGCCAATGCATCCTCGTCCAGATGCGCACCGGGGGCCAGTTCCCCGATGATGATGTCGAGCAGCAGATTCTGGTACAGGCGCGACTTGAGAAGCCGCGGCGACCATTCGTCCAGCTTCGCATCCAGCCGGGATGCTTCCTTCTCGCGGAGAACAGCCATTGGCCCACCTTCTGGCCGGACAATGGGCGGGGGGCCAGCAGTTTGCAAGCCCCGCCCCTTCTCCACCCCGCTTCCCTTCGTGCGCGACGCGCACAGAAGGAGAAGCGTGAAACCGGAGGGTTAACTAAACGAAGTTGATCTCGAACACATAACCCGCATTGGGGCTGCCGGTGCCCTCGAAACCCGGCGGGCCGACGCCGGCATCGCAGGAGATCAGCTTGCCGTCACGCATGTCCAGTCCATGGGCGTCGGCGGTGCCTTCCAGGAACTCCGCCGTCTCCAGCAGCTCGCCGGTGGTGGCGGAATACTTCATCAGGCCGCAGGTGGTGGTGTGGGTCAGCTTGCCGTCCTTCATCACATAGCGGTTGATGTCGGAGGTGCCGGTGATCATCCAGATCGCGCCGCCGGGATGGGAATCGTCCCAGGCGCTGCCGTGCCAGCGCTCGGTGGTGATGGGGATCATGAATTCCGGCGTCCAGGTCACCGGATCCACCCGCAAGATGCCTTTGATACGGTTGGCCACGATCCACAGCTTGCCGTCATGCCAGGTCAGGCCGTGGCAGCCCGCGCCATTGTTCGGCTGGCCCAGCGGAATCTGGCGATGGCTGACGGTGCGCCCGTCCATGTCCACTTCATAGATGCCCTGCGGGCCGCCATTGGCGCCCATCCAGATGTGACCATTGCCGAACGCCAGGCCGGAGGTGTTGGTGGACTCGGTCATCACGGTCTTCAGCTTTTTGCCGTTCCAGTCATAGAGCCAGGCCGCTTCCTTCACCCGCTGGCCGCTCTGGCCATAGCCTTGCGCCTTCTGCTCGGCCACCCACACGCCTTCGGGCACCACGGCGACGCCGTTGGGATAGCCTTCCTGGACCTTGAACAGGTTGCGCGTTGTCACCTTGCGATGGGGCACGGCGCGCTTGGGCGGCGGCGGCACCGCGCCCAGGTCCTTGCCCTTGGGGGCGGTTTGCGCCAGCGCGCCACCGGCACCCAGACCCTGGCCCAAGCTCATCCCCGCGCCCATTCCCAGCGCCGCCAGAAAATCGCGCTTGCGAAACTCCATATCCGTCTCCCATTCCCGTTTCATGAAAGCAAAACGCCCGCCGGCTTCCGGCCGGCGGGCGTGTTTGATGGCGTCACAGACCCCGCATCAGTTCGGCAGCGCGAAGGCCACGAGCTGATCCGACAGGCGCGGCGTCAGGATGCCGTTGCCGCCCGCGGCGAACACCACATACTGCTTGCCCTTGTACATATAGGTCACCGGCTGGGCCACGGCAGGCGCATGGACGATGTGCTTCCACAGGACATCGCCGGTCTTCAGGTCGATGGCGCGCACGCGGCTGTCCATCGAGGCGCCGATGAAGACCAGGCCCGACTTGGTGATCACCGGCGCGCCGATGGTCACCGACCCCCAGCTTTCCGGCATGTAGAAGCCCCACTTCTGGACCTGGCCGAAGGGCTTTTTCCAGTTGAGCTTGCCGGTGTCGAGGTCATAGCTGGACAGGGTGCCGTAAGGCGGCTCCCAGCAGGGCATCCCCCACATGTTGAGGAAGTTCTCCAGCTTGAAGGCATAGGGCGAACCTTCCTGGGACGAGATGCCGCCCGCGGCGCGCAGCTTGCCCTGCAGGATCTTGTCGGCCTCGCCGCGCGGGATCAGCGTGTAAACCTGCACCACGCTGTCGCTGTTCACCACATAGGTGTTGGTGGTCGGGTCCAGCGCGCCGCCGCCCCATTCCACGCCGCCCACGGTCGCCGGATAGGCGATGCTGCCCCGGACGCTGGGCGGGGTGAAACGGCCTTCGTCGCGCAGGCGCGCCTTCCAGCGGCTGCACTCGCCGAAGCTGGCCAGATCGGCCAGCTTGGACACCGGCGGGGTGGTATCGGCCACCGTCGGCTCGGGCAGCGGCACATAGGGCTGGGTCTTGGCCGCGACCTCGCCCGGCACGTCGGACGCCGGATAGGGACGCTCCTCGATCGGATAGACCGGCTCGCCGGTGTTGCGGTTGAGCACGAACAGGAAGCCTTGCTTGGTCGCCTGCACCAGCGCCGGAATGACCTGGCCGTCCTTCTTGATGTCCACCAGGGTGGGCGCGGAGTTGATGTCCAGATCCCAGATGTCGTGATGGATCAGCTGGCGGCTCCACACCACCTGGCCCGTCTCGGCATTCAGCGCGACGGTGGCGGTGGCATAGGGCATCTCCTCCTTGCGGTCGCCGCCATAGTAGTTCGGGCTGGGCGAGGAGGTGGGCACGAAGACCAGGCCGGTCTTGGTGTCGACCGACATGGAGGCCCAAACATTGGCGGTGCCGGTCTGGTTCTCCAGATGCTTGGGAATGATGTCGAACTGCCATTTCAGCGCGCCGGTGCGCGCGTCGATGCCGAACACGGTGCCCGGGTTTTCGGTCTTGTAGACCCAGTCCAGACCGGCCCAGCCCAGGATCAGCGTGTCCTTGTAGACGGCGGGCGGCTGGGGCAGGCCCAGCTTGAACTTGTGGTTGACCGTGCTCCACTGGTTCACATCCACCACGCCGTTCTTGCCGAAGCCGGTGCAGCGCTTGCCGTCATTGGCGTCCACGGCGTGCAGCAGGCCCGAAACGGTGCCCAGATAGACGATCTTCTGGCAGCGCCCGGCGGCGGGGGCGGCGGCCTGCCAATAGGCGACGCCGCGATTCTTGAAGCCCTGATTCTCGGGCGTCATATCGCCCTTGGCGTCATAGACCCACTTGGTCTTGCCGGTGTCGGGCTCCACCGCGAAGATGCGGAACTTGGGCGTGCCGACATAGACGGTATTGTTCACGAACAGGGGCGTGGCGCCCCAGGTGGTGGACTTGGCCCCGCTGTCCACGTCGCCGGTATGGATTTCCCACGCCTTTTTGAGATTCTTGACGTTGGCGGGCGTGATCTGGTCGGCGGTGGAGTATTTCTGCGCCTCCTGGTTGCCGCCAAAGGCGTCGAAGATGGAATAGTTCAGCCCGTTCTGCGCCGCGGCGGCGAACGGAAGGGCGAGCGCGGCGGCGGCGGCCCCCAGGGCGGCCAGCGCGATCTTCTTAGTCGTGGTCTTCAACTTCGTCCTCCTCGATGCTGCGCGCGGTGGCGTCGCCGATCACATTGATGAGCCAGCCCAGCAGCGCCAGCGCCTGGGCCGCCATGATCACGGGGCTTTCCAGGAAATAGCCCGCCACCGACGAGCCGATGATGTCGAGCAGGATGGAGACGATCAGGAAGAGCTGCACACAACGGCCGCGATGGGGCATGAACTTCATCGCCAGCGCGGCCAGCAGCATCAGCACGGCGGCGCCCGCCACCAGCAGCACGCCGCCGGCGCCGATCAGGCCGGTCTCCGGCGTGTAATAATCATAGACGCAGATGCCGATGGTGATCAGCGAAGCGAGGACGATCAGCGACGCGCCTCGCGTGGAATGTCTTTGGGTCAAGGGCCCCTCCCTAAATGTGGCGCGAGACTAGCGGGGCTTTTTGCCCGACGCAAAAGGGGGAACCGTTCGCACTAGCAGCAAACTCGCGGCGGCGGCGGCCCGTCAGCCGCCGGGCTGGCCGGGATCGCGCGCGGTCCAGCGATAGATGGCCTTGGAATTGCGCCAGAAGACCTTCTCGGCCTGGCGCCGGGGACGGGATGAGAAATAGTCGGTCATCAGCGCCACCGCCTGGGGGACGGTGGCGGTGCCGACGCTGTTGGGCCAGTCGGTGCCGAACATCACCCGGTCCTCGCCGAAGGTTTCCATCAGGGCGTCCAGCCGCTCGCGCGGGGTGACGACCAGTTCGCCGCGCGCGTTGCGATGGCGGACCTGCGACAGCTTGATGAAGAAGGTGGGGCGCTGGCCCGCCTCGCGCAACAGCGACTCATACAGCGTCCGGGTCTGGGGCTCGGGGTCCAGGAAGGGCATGTGATCCATCACCAGCTTCAGGTTGGGCACCGCGTCCAGCGCCAGCAGGGCGCCCCGCATCAGGTCGAAGCTGGGATTGGCCATGTCCAGGGTCTGGCCCCGCTCGGCCAGCCGCTTGAGGCCCTCGGCCATACCGGGACGCAGGCGGTACCGGCCATTGTCGTTCTCCCACACGTGGGGAAACCGGATACCGCGCCAGAGCGGGTGCTTGGAGAAACGGTCGAGAAACGCGCCGAAATCCGCCGCGGACGGGTCCAGCCGCCCCACCACGCCCACGAACAAGGGATCGCCGGCGGCGCGTTCCAGAATCCAGAGATTGTCCTCGATCCAGGAGCTGGCCTCGACCACGATCGCCCCCACGATCCCGGCGGGCACCGCCAGCGGACGATAGGTCCGCGGCAACGCCACCTGCGGCGGCTGGCCGGGTGGGCCGGACCAGGGCGCGCCTTGCGGACGGCGCGGATCGGTCAAATGCAGATGCGCATCAATGATGGGAATGGGCGCGGCCGCCGCGACAGCCGGGGCGGACACCCATGATGCCGCACCCGCCAGGAAGGCTCGCCGCCGCATGGCCATTTCGCCCCCGCCCGTGCCGGTTTCAAGCCATGGTCATACACAAAGCCCCGATGGACGTCATCGGGGCCTTGCAGGACTGCTCGCCTGGAAGGACGTCAGTTGGGGTCTTGATGCTTGGGCCTGGCGGGCGCGCTGGGACCGGACGGCTGGGCATCCTTGTCGCCAGATGCCTGTTGATGTTGCCGGTCCTGGCGTTTGCCGGCGGTATGGGCCGCGGCATCCGGCCCGGCCACCGCCGCGACCGATCTGTCGTCGGCCGTTTTGGCCTGATGGGCATTCACCGTCTCGGCCTGAGCGGCGACGGACAGGGCCGCGAAAGCGGCGACGGCAATGAAAATGGCGACCGGTTTCATGGACGTGTCTCCCTGATACCGGGATAACCGCCGGGGCCGCGCTTTGGTTGCGCCGGTTCCCTGCCCGAAAGTCAGGTGTGAATCGGCATCTGGCGCGCGGTACAGCCTTCGGCGGCGGTCTGCGTCACCAGCAGATCGTCATTGAAGGGATTGGTTTCCATGCCGTCGCTGCACACCAGCCCGCCGGGCTGGACGTCACCCGTCCCGACCGGCTGGGCTTCGCCCGGCATCGGCACCGGCATCACCATGGCGTCGGGGATGACCGTTTCGGCGGTCAGCAGGACCATGGACAAACCGGCCGCCAGAAGACGGCCGGTACGCATCCTTGCTTGGACAGTCATTCTCGCGCCCCTCGCGGGATACAGGCCCTTGCGCGCCAGCATGACAGAGGCCGCGCGCCAAGAACATACGAAATCGCCGCAAGCGCGGGAACCGCTTGCGGCGATTAAGGTTGAAAAACCCGGTTCCGCGCGGAACCCGGGATTCAGACGCGGGTCTTGAGGAACTCATAGCTGCGGCGGACCATCTCCAGCGGCGCGGGATCATACGGTCCTTCGATCTCCAGATAGGCGCGGCTGACCGCTGCCTTGCGCGCCGCCGCCAGCACATCGGTCCAGTTGACCAGGCCGGTGCCGATCACCGCGCTGATCATCTTGTTGTTGGTGTTGGGAATGCCGTCCGGCTTGAGGTCCTTGATGTGCAGGGCGGTGAACCGCTTGGGATATTTGCGCAGATAGGCGGCCGGATCGGCGCCCGCCGCCCGCACCCAGCCGATGTCCATTTCCATATGCACCAGCGCAGGATCGGTCTCCCGGATCAGGATGTCCAGCGCCGGCACACCGTCAATGGTCTTGAACTCGATGCCGTGATTGTGGAAGCCGAAGCTCAGGCCCGCCGCCTTGCACATCCGGCCCAGCGTGTTGAACTGCTCGGCATTGCGCTGCCAGTCGGACATGGGCGCGCCGGTCATCAGGATATTGCGGTCCAGCGGATAGAGCGGGAAGGAACAGGTGATGTCCTTGACGCCCGCCGCCTTGGCCGCGTCGATGGTCTTCTGGGCGTCCTCGCGCAGCGCCGGGCCGCTGGCATGGACGCTGTCCCAGGTGAAGCCCAGTCCGTTGTAAATCTTGCGGAGTTCGGCGGGGCCGCGTCCGTTCATGGTCAGGTTGGATTGCACCAGGCGGAAGCCGATGTCGCGCACCTTTTTCAGGGTGCCGTCAAAGTCCTTCGCCAGGTCGTCGCGCACCGTATAGAGCTGGATGCCCAGCGCGATCTTCTGGTTGGCGAAAGCGGTGGAACCGGACGCGGCCAGGGCGGCGGCGCCGGCAAGGAAGGAGCGGCGATTGGTCAGCATGGGCGTCTCCTGTGTTCTGGTTAGTTGCGGCGGGGCGTGTGGGACGAAATGAAATTGACCTGGGCGGGGTTCAGCGTCTCGACCGTGATGGGATCGTCGAACAGCAGGCGCTGCTCGCGGCGCGGATTGTAGCGCGGAATGGGCGCGTCCGCCGTGGCCGGGTTGCCGGTCTTGGCAAAGGCCGCCACCACATCCACCATCCGGCCCGACAGCCGGTAGTCGGCGGGCGTCCAGGCGCGGCGCTTGTCATAGAGGTTCATCTCGTCCAGCGTGCCGAACCAGAAGGGCAAATCCGAATTGTGATAGGCCCCGGCGGTGGCGGTATCCATGTCGGTGATCACCACGCCGGGCGCATAGGGATGGGGATGGGTGTACTGCACCACCCAGGCCGGGGCCTTGCCGGTGGCCGTCGCCGCCTTGGCCCAGTCGCGGGCCACGATGCCGAAGCCGGTCATGCGCGCCACCGTATCGGCCTGGCGCGCCACATCCGCATCGGTCTTCACAGGGAACAGCTTGAGGAACTGGGCCGCATCGGCCTTGAACAAGTCGGCGGCGGCCTTCTGGTATTCCGCCACGGTTCTGGCGCTGGTGACGGCGTTGCGGCTGCCATTGTCGTTGCCCACCGAGCCGACCAGCAGCGGCACGTCCATCTGCTTGCCTTGGGCATAGGCCTGTTCCGGCGTCTGGGGCAGCAGATAGCCGTCAATCGTGGGACCGCTGAAGCGGATCTTGTCCGCCGCCGCGATATTGACGATCTGGTCGGCGGGAATGGTCCGCATCTGGGCGATATCGCGCGCCTTCATCGCCTGTTGCAGGCGCACGCCATTGGCCTGGTTCTCCGCCAGCGTCTCGATGCGCGGCGCGGCCACGCCGTGATAGGAACCGGACAGGCCGATGATCTTGGCGAACAGGCCCTTGGCCAAGGGACTGGACGCCAGGGCATCCACCGCCAGCGCGCCCGCCGACTGGCCCAGCACGGTGACATTGGCCGGATCGCCGCCAAAGGCGGCGATGTTGCGCTGAACCCATTTCAGGCCCGCGATCTGGTCCATCAGGCCCCAGTTGCCCGAGGCGTTGTGACCGCTTTCCTGGGACAGTTCGGGATGGGCCATATTGCCGAAGATGCCGACGCGATAGGCGATGCCCATATAGATGACACCCTTCTGGGCCATCTTCTGGCCGCCATAGATGTCGAAATTGATCGAGCCTTCCTGGAAGCCGCCGCCGTGAATCCAGATCACCACCGGCAGCTTGGCATCGGGCCTGGTGCCCGGCGGCACCCAGATGTTCAGATAGAGGCAGTCCTCGCTGGAGGGGCGCTCGCCGAAATAGTGGTTCAGGGTGGTGGCGCGCAGCGGGATATAGCAATGCGACGGCTTGGTGTCGGCATTGTAGATACCGGTCCAGGGCTTGGCGGGCTGCGGTGCTTTCCAGCGCAGTTCGCGCACCGGCGGGGCGGCAAAGGGAATGCCCAGATAGGCGCGCACACCATTGTCCAGCTGGGTGCCCGCGACCTTGCCGGTCTCGATGGTGATGGGGTCGGAGGCGATAGGGTTCATCACACCCGCCTGTGCCGTGCCGCCCAGAGCCAGCATGAGTGCGGTGCAACACAACAGCACCCTGAAACGGCCCATGCCCAAATCCTCCCGCACGCCTTTTAAGAAGGCTGTTGTAAGGCGCGACAGGCAGAGGCGTCAATTTGGCCGCCGCGCGCTGCTTTACAGGCGGCCTTGCGAGGCTAGTATCCCGGCCATCAAGAACAAGCCCGGCGATACGGGCTGAAAAAGGGCCGGGAACCAACCATGCGCGCCATCCGTCTTTTCGTCCTGCCCGCCCTGCTGCTGGCACTGCTGCTGGCGCCGCGCTTCGCCCGCGCCGCGGAAATCCGCATCATCAGCCCCGGCATCGTCTACAACGCCGCGCTGTATGAGCTGGTGGCCGACTACAACAAGACCGGCGGCGACACCGTTGTCATCGTGCGCGGCACCATGGATCAGATCATCGGCAAGGCGAAAACCGACGTGCCGCCCGCCGATGTGGTGGGCCTGCCGCCGGACCTGATGAATACGTTGATGCTGGATGGCGGCATCGTGAACAGCAGCTACACGCCGCTGGGCCGGGGCGAGTTGGGACTGGCGGTGAAGAAGGGCGCGCCCAAGCCCGACATCGCGACGGTGGAGAAGCTGGCGGCCGTCCTCAAAAGCGGCACGGTGATGACCAACGATCCCAAGAGCGGCACCCTTCAGGGCACCATGATCGAGGGCATCCTCAAACGGCCGGAATTCATGGGCGTGAAGATCGCCCATCCCGCCAAGGGCGAGGGCGCGGCGGCGCTGGCCAACGGCCAGGGCGACATGGCGATCCAGCTGGTACAGGAAATCCTCAACAAGCCGCAGATCGATCTGGTCGCGCCCCTGCCGGTCGAACTGGGCGGACACATCGACGCGGTGCTGGCGGTGTCGTCGCGCAGCCCCAACCCGCAGGCGGCGGCGGCCTTCATCAAATTCCTCACCAGCCCGGCGGCCAAGGCCGCCTGGCAGGCCAAGGGCTTCCGGCCGTTCTGATGATTTGCGGATGACTTACGGGGCTTATTTACGAGTCCAGCCGCCGCCCAGCGGCTTGACATACTGGCCCGCCGGGGTGCGCGCGATCAGCTGCGCGCCCGTGGCCTGACCGGCGGCATCGCGCGTGACGCCCGACTTGGCGGCGGTCTGGGCATAGACATCGGCGCGGCCCGCATTGATGGCGTTGACCGCCGCGGTCACGGTGCCGTCGGCGGAGGAGACGATGCCCAGATAGCCGTCGCCCTGCTCGCCCACCGTGCCCGCCGCCTTGGCGGCTTCGACGGCGGCCTTGTCGGCGGCGAGGTCGGCCAGGGCGGGCGTGGCGGCGAAGGCCAGCATCAGGGCGGCGGCGGCGATCTTGAGGGTCTTGAAGCGCATGTCTGCTACCTCGGCTTAAATCGGGGGATTAGAACAGGTCGGGATTCTGCTGGATCTGGTTCTGGACTTCCTTGTCCAGGCGGACCCGCACATCGGCTTCGAGCTTGGCATAGATGTTGATCGGCGCCACTTCCACCCGGATGGTGGGGGTGCAGGCGCCCAACGCGGCGACGGCGCAAACACCAGCGGCAAGAACGGTCCTGGCGAATATCATCATGGCGCTCCTGCGCGGCCGGGCAGTCACGACGCCCTACGGATTGAGGGTGTTTGACCACGCCTCGGCATAGGATTTCAAGAGTTCGTCAAAATTAAGGGAGGCGTCCAGCGTCAGGTCGATGGGCGTACCGCTGGGCAGCGGCACCGGCTTTTGCAGGGCGGTGCCGTCCACAATGTCGGAAAGGGCGATGTCCGCCGTCTGGGCCTTGGGTGGGTCGCTTCTGCCCTTGATGTGGAAGACGATCTGCAGGCGGCCATTGGCGATGGAGTTGAGCTCGGCGGTCAGGGACTCGAACGCCATGTTCTCCAGCGCCTGATAGGCGAAATCCTGCACCGCATTGGCGGACGGCTCGCCCTTGGTCCAGAGGGTGCGGTCGATCGCAAGCCGCCCCGGCCCGTCGGCGGCGATGCGGCCATTGGCGATGCGGATACCGTCGGGCCCGGAGATAAAAGGCACCGTGCCCGACACCTTGCCCTCCATCTTCACCCGCCCGCCCAGATTGGAGGCCGACACCAGCGCGGCCAGCGAGATGCCGGACAGTTGCGCCGCGCCGCTGATCGCCGTGGGATTGGCGAGATTGACGGTGAAGCTGCCCAGGTAGGCACGCCCCTCCGCCCAGCCGCTACTGACGGCGTTGACCTTGACGGCGGCGGGATTGAAACCGAAGCGCAGGTCCACGCCGCTGAAGGGCAGCGTCCATTCGATGCGCGAAACGGTCACCTCCTGATTGTCGGCGGTGGTGGGCGGCAGCAGCGAGGTGAAGACCATCTGCGTCTTCACGGCGCGGGCGCGGCCCATCGGCGACAGGAAGTCCAGGCTGCCGACATCCAGGCGGCCGTTGCTGAGGATGGCGGCGCGGGTCCAGCTGATGTCCCCCGCGAAATCCACCTTGCCTTCGGCGCGGCGGAACACCGCCAGCAGGGGCGACAGGTCCACCGGCTGCAATTGCTCCGGCGCGAAGCTCAGGGCGGGCGCGGCAATGTGCGCCGCGCCGGCGCCGGTCGCCATCACATGGTTGAAGGTGACATCCGCCACCGGATGCTTCTTCTCGCTGGACAGGGAAAAACGGCCCTTCCACACGCCCCCGGCCAGCGTGACATCGCCATCGGCCAGCAGCGGCGCGAAGCGCGGCCCGGGGGCGCGGTCGCTGAGACGGGCTCCGGTCACCTGGGCGGTGCCGGTGAAATCGGCACCATGGCCGGAGAAGGACAGCTGCGCGGCCGCCTCGCTGATCGCCACATCGGCCAGCGGCAGGATGGCGGAGATACCCCGCGCCATGCCGTCGAAGGTCCAGTCCGCACCCTTGACGGTGAGCAGCGGCCGGCCGCGCAACGGACACAGGCTGGCCCGCGCCCGCCGCGCCATGTCGGTCGCGCCGGGGCGGAAGGATTGCAGCCCGAAACGCAGGCAGGATTGCGGCGTCAGCGCCAGCCTGTCATCGCGCCATTGCAGGATGGCGTCGGTGGAGAATTCCGCGCCCCGCAACATGGCATAGCCGAAACGGGCGCTGATCGCGGCGTCGGCGCTGTAGCGGCCGTTGCCGCCCTGGAAATTGCGCGCCGTCAGCCGCGCCGAAGGCAGGCCGCCGCCGGCCAGCGAAACCTCCATGCGCCCCTTCGGACTGGCGGGGAAATCCCGCAGCGCCAGCGCCGCCAGCCGCAACACCGCGCCCCGCGCGCCTTTGACCTGCGACGGCGCGAAGCTGAGGGCGAGCGTCTCGCCTTTCAGTTCAACCTGCGCGCCCGCCGTCAGCGTCACCGAGGCCAGGTTGGCGGCCAGCGCCGCGCCCAGCACCGGATCGGCGGCGCGCACCACCTTAACCGCGTCCGGCGGCATCTCGCCCGAGGCGGTGACGGTGAGATCGGCGCGCATGTCCCGCCGCGCCCCCAGCACCAGCGCCAGGTTGCGCGCGGCGATGTCGGCCGTCAGGGCATGGACGGTCACGCCCGCCGTCATCCGGTCGGCGGCCAGGCGCAGCCGCAGGTTCGGCGCGGTGACATGCAGCGCCCCGTCGCGGTTCTCCCAATGCAGGCCGCGCGCCGTGACATCGGCCTGTACGGCCTGCGCCGCCGCCTTTGGCGTCTGCAGATCGCCGGTAAAGCGCACCGTCAGCGCCCCGCCGCCGCTGTCATAGGTCAGGGTCGCGGCGCGCACCGTGGCGCGCATGTCGCGCCAGGCCAATACGCCGGGCCGGACCCGCAACGCCGCCGACACCGGCAGATTCTTGACCAGCCGGACATCGCCGCCGATTTCCACCGGCCCGCCCGGCGTCGCCAGCAGGGCGCGCAGGCCGGTCAGGGCCACAGTGAGATCGTCGCTGATGAAGCGCGACTTGCCTTCCTGCCGCGCCAGGGATTCGATCCAGGCTTGCAGCGAGCCCAAAGTGACGCGGCCGTCGGGCTGTACCGTCGCGCGTATCACCGGATTGACCAGCCGCACCTCAACCACACGCGGAATGAGGCTCAAGGGATCGAAGCGCAGCTCCAACTGCTCGGCGGCGATATCGGGCGCCTCCGCCGGACCCAGCGCGAAGCGGGCCGAAGCGCCCGACAGCCCCAGCGCGCCGATCTCGACCGAGGAGGCGATGCCATGTTCGCGGAAATAGCGGTTGGCCAGCGTCTCGGCCAGCAGGGCGCGCGACACCCACAGCGCCAGCAGCAGGGCCAGCAGGCCGGCAACGGCCAATGCGATCCAGTGGCGGCGTGTCAAGATCATTGCAGGGTCATTGCGCCCGGAGCCATTGCATCACGGTAACGCGCGAAAGACCGATTGGCGACCATTTACCAATCACCTTCCCGGTGCATGGATATTGCCCGGTGGCGCCTACATGGTCGCGCCGATCTGCCAGGGCACGAATTCGGCATCGCCATAGCCCAGTATCTCGGACTTGGAAGCCGCCCCGGAGGCCACCCGCAGGATGGTCTGGAAGATTTCATGGCCCTTGTCCTGGATGGAAACGCCGTCCAGCACATCGCCGCAATTGATGTCCATGTCGTCGGTCATGCGTTCATAGACCGGCGTGTTGGTGGCCAGCTTGATCGACGGCGTCGGCTTGCAGCCATAGGCCGAGCCGCGCCCGGTGGTGAAGCACAGAATGTTCGCGCCGCCCGCCACCTGGCCGGTGGCCGAAACGGGGTCGTAGCCGGGCGTGTCCATGAAGACGAAGCCCTTTTCGGTCACCGGCTCGGCATATTCATAGACCGCCTTGAGACGCAGGGTGCCGCCCTTGGCCGCCGCGCCCAACGACTTTTCCAGGATGGTGGTCAGCCCGCCCGCCTTGTTGCCGGGCGAGGGATTGTTGTTCATGTCGCCCGCGTTGCGGCGG
>ERZ778022.1454-NODE-1454-length-31370-cov-4.252211_pt1 | contig 31370 bp, 30 predicted proteins | sample MGYA00375752_ERZ778022 | MGnify/ENA primary metagenome ERZ778022 (study PRJEB29350, sample SAMN05389826) | bioreactor metagenome | isolation source: Thiocyanate bioreactor | place: South Africa: University of Cape Town | collected 2014-04-04 ...
CGCCGATCTCCTCGCCGGATGCGAGGCGCACGCCGCGTGCAACGCCGTTGGCGGCGAGGATCTCGGCCACTTCCGCGTCCGTGCGCACCTCCATCCCATGTGCTTCCCCGGAAAGGCGGATAGCCTCGGAGATTGCCCCCATGCCACCCTTCATGAAGCCCGACGGGCCGGCGGCAGTGGTATTGTCGCGTACGATGCCGCGCGCCAGCATATAGGCCGAGCCAGGTGTCTTGAGGCTGGAATTCGCCCCGCCGCCGCCAGCGAAGAAGCCCATGACGAGCTTGACCTCGTCGGATTCGAACCAGCGGCTGAGATAGTCGTAGGCGCTGAGCGTCAGCAGATTATAGATATCGTAGAACTGGGCGCCGACCTTGCGGAACCGCCAGGCGAATGCGGCCAGACGCCTGACGTCGCCGAACTTGCCGCTGCCGGGATCGACCGGAATTTCGAAGATGAGTTGTTTCATGAATGGCGCAAGCTTCAGCATATGCGCGCGATAGGCCGGATAGGCGGCCGCATCCCTGGCCGAGAACCGTGCGATTTCGGCCTGAAACTTATCCGGATCCCCCCACATGGTGAAATAGGCGCCATCGGCCAGCGGGAAGGTGATGGGCGCGGCCGGGATCACCTCGAAGCCGTATTTCTGCAGTTCCAGATCGAGGATGACCTTCGGCTGCATCAACCCCATCACATAAGATGCGGTCGAGACCCGGTAGCCGGGCCAGACCTCTTCGGTCACGGCGGCGCCGCCGGCCATGGACCGGCGCTCAAGTACGCAGACCTTGACGCCGGCGCGCGCCAGGTAGGCGCCGCAGACCAGGCCGTTATGGCCACCGCCGACTATGATCGCATCATATTGCCTGCTCATTTCAGCCTTCCTGGATCCAACGGTTTTCAATGCGATCGAAACTGCCCGCCCTGAGATCGGAAATGCCGGCGGAAATCTGCGGCTTGGCAATCTTCAGTGAGACAGTACGGGGGAAATCGTCGACGAATGTGTAGAAGCGCGGCACCTTGAACGGCGCCAGACCCTTGCGGGCCTCGTCGATGATAGCGCCGAGCGTGGCGTCCGAGCCGTCGAAGCCATCCTTCAGCTTGATATAGGCCTTGACCTCCTCGCCCCGCAGGGGGTCCGGCACGCCGATCACTGCAACCTCGGCCACTGAGGCCACGGCATTGAGGACCGACTCCACCTCGCGGGCCGCGATGTTTTCGGCGCTGCGCCGGATCATGTCCTTCTTTCGGCCGACGATGAAAAAATTGCCTTCCTCATCCTTGCGGAACAGGTCGCCGGTCCGGAACCAGCCATCGGCGAACACCTCTTCGGTGGCCTGCGGATTGTTGTAGTAGCCGCCCATGATTCCGGGGCCGCGGACCAGCAATTCGCCCATCTCGCCGTTCGGCAGTTCCTGGCCCGCCTCGTCGACGATCTTGCAGTCACGGAACGGGCAGGGCACGCCGCAGGAGCCTGAGCCGACCATTTCGCTCTTCTCTATCGGCATGAACATGGTGGGTCCGAGTTCGGTCATGCCGAAGGCTTCCCGGGCATTGAGGTCGTAGCGGTCCTCGAGCTTGGCATGCAGGTCGCGCGGCGCGCCGTAGATGTTGGAGCGGATGACCTCGTTGTTGCGATCGTCGGGGTGATCGGGCTGGCTGTGCAGCACCCAGGGCAGCAGGCAGAATTCGATGCGGTAGCGCCGTACCCATTCCATGAAGCGCGACGTGCTCTGGCGCGCGGCGACATAGAGCGTGCCGCGCTGATAGATGGTCATCAGCAGCAGCCATTGCGGATCCATATAGAAGAACGGAGTCGATGCCAGGATTCGACGATAGCGGCGGCCGTCGCGGAAGGCATTGACCTTGCCCGCGCTGATCCAGTAGCGCTGGGTCAGAATACAGCCTTTGGGAAAGCCGCTGGTGCCGGAGGTGAACTGAATGTTGAGCAGGTCGTCATGACCGACCGGCGCCGGGGCCGCGAACGTGTCGCGCGGGTCGGAAGCGAGGTCCTTCCAGGCAATCATTCCGCCAACGGCGTCGCCCACGACGATGACCCGCGATGGCGAAATCGAAATCTGCCCGTGGGCGCGTGCCGCATCGATCACCGGCAGGCAGTCCTCGTGAGCCACGAGCCAGGTCACGTCGGCGCTGCCGACGACATGCGCCAGTTCGCGCTCGCGATAGCTGACATTGATCGGCACCATCACCGCGCCGATCCGGCCGATCGCCAGCCAGGTCAGCGGCAGGGCGGCGATATTGGGCAGCATGACGCCTATATGCGTGCCCTTGGTGATGCCGAGGGCCACCAGCCGTGTCGCAAGCCCGTTCACGGTCCGCCGCATTTCGGAATAGGTGATGGTTTCGCCGGATTCAAAGAAGTCCCAGAGCAGGGTGTCGCCAGCCTCGTCCGCGGCCGCGTCGATCAACTCGCCGATATTGGCCGGCAGCGGTTCGGCCTCGATCTGGCGCCGCCGCTCCGCATAGGCGGGTACCGGAGCCGCCAGAACTTCTTGCCTCTTGCCCATCATTGAATTCCCGTCATGCTCGCCGTGGAGACGGCCTCCCGTCACCGGGAGGCTGTCGATGTCAATGTGCGAACCAGATCGCCTTCAGGTCGGAATATTTGTCCATTGCATGCAACGACTTGTCGCGACCGAAGCCGGATTGCTTGAAGCCGCCGAACGGCACCGAGAATAGGCCACGATCGAAACAATTGACCCAGACGACACCGGCCCTGATGGTCTTGGCGGCGCGATGCGCATTCTTGACGCTACCGGTCCAGACGCCGGCGGCCAGGCCGTAGATCGTGTCGTTGGCCACGGTCATCGCCTCATCGAAATCTCGCACTGTGATGGTGGACAGCACCGGCCCGAAGATCTCCTCCTGGGCGATCTTCATATTGTTGGCGACGGAATCGAACACCGTCGGCTCGATGAAGAAGCCACCGGTCTCGCTGCGCACACGGCGCCCGCCGGCGACGACCTTCGCGCCATCGGCGCGACCGGCATCGATATAGCCGAGGACGCGCATCATCTGCTCTTCGGTGACGATCGAGCCGAGCTTCGTCTCGGGGCTGAGCGGGTCGCCCGGTGTCAGGGCCGTGGCATGCGCCATAATCTTTTCAAGCAACTTGTCCTTGATCTTGTCCTCGACGATCAGGCGCGAGCCTGCATTGCAGACCTGGCCGGAATTGCCGAAGATACCGGCGGCGATGGTCTGGGCCGCGAAGTCGAGATCGTCGCAATCGGCCAGCACGACCTGTGGCGACTTGCCACCGAGCTCGAGCCCGATACGCTTGATGTTGGACTGGCCGGAATACTGCATGAAGTAGCCGCCGACCTCGGTCGAACCGGTGAAGCCGACGCAATCGACATCCATGTGCAGGCCGAGCGCCTTGCCGGCAATGTGGCCCAGCCCGGGCACGACATTGAGCACACCCTTGGGAATGCCGGCCTCGAAGGCCAATTCGGCAATCTTCAGCGCGGTGAAGGGCGATTGTTCTGCCGGTTTGAGCACGACGGAATTGCCGGTCGCAAGCGCCGGACCGAGCTTCCAGGCCGCCATCGACAGCGGATAGTTCCAGGGCACGACGGCGGCGACGACGCCGAGCGGTTCGCGGACGATCAGCGTGGTCATGTCATGACTGGTGGCGGCGACCTCGCCATAGACCTTGTCGATGGCCTCGGCGTACCAGGCGATGCAATTGGCAGCGCTCGGGACATCGCCATTGTAGCTGTTGGCGATCGGCTTGCCGACATTGAGCGTTTCCAGCAAGGCAAGCTCGTCGCGATTGGCGAGGATCAGCTCGGAAAACCGCATTAGAATTCGCTTGCGTTCGATCGGCGGCATGCGCGACCAGGCGCCGGATTCGAAGGCCGCGCGTCCGGACTTCACGGCCGCATCGACATCGTCCTGGCCGCAGGATGCGACCTTCACAAGAAGCCGGCCATCGCCCGGGAAAATGCAGTCGAAGGTCTCGTTCGTGCGCGCATCGACATAGGCGCCGTCGATGAAGGGGCGCGACGGCAGCGTTACGCTTTTTGCCTTGTCATGCCAGTTGGTGGTCTGGATGGTCATTCCCAGTCTCCATTGTGGTGTTTCGTGTCAGATTTGGCTGATGTCGCCGCGTGCCAGCTCGTCGGCGGCCTGCAGGATGCCCTGGCGCAGGATGGAGATCATGCGGTCGATCTCCTCGCGTGTGATGATCAGAGGCGGCGACAGCACGCACATATGACCGATCGGCCGGACGATCAGCCCGAGATCGAAGCAGATAGCATCGATCCGCGCCCCGATCTTGCGGTCGAAATCGTCGGCCACGACATGCGTCTTGTCGGCAAGGCATTCGACGCAGCCCACCAGTCCGTTCGACCTGACATCGGCGACCAGCGGCAGGTCGGCTAGCGAGCGCAGGCCGGCGGCGAAATGTTCCGACATCTCGCGTACATGATCGAGCAGGTTGCTCTCTTCCATGATCGCGATATTCGCCAGCGCCGCGGCGCAGCTCACGGGATGACCGGTATAGGTATAGCCATTGGTGAAATAGCTGCCCTTGGCATTCTCGCCGCTGACCCGCGCCAGAAGCTTTTCCGAGATGGCAAGGCCGCCCAGCGGCACATAGCCCGACGTAACGCCCTTGGCAAAGGTGATAATGTCGGGCACGACGCCGAACATCTTTTCGGAGGCGAACCATTCGCCGCAACGGCCGAAGGCGGTAACGACCTCGTCGGAGATATAGACGATGTCATGCTCCTCGCAGAGCGCCTTGATCCGGGCGTGATACCCCTTCGGTGGGATGATGACGCCGCCGGAGGCCAGCAGCGGTTCGGCCAGGAAGGCCGCGACGGTGTCGGCACCCAGCTCCTCCAGCGTCTGCTGGAATTCGGCGACCAGATGATCCAGGAACTCGGTTTCCGATTTTCCGTCGGCCAGCCGCATGTTGGGACTGGAGATGAAGACGATGCGATCCTGCTCGATATCGAAATTCGGCCAATTGCCGGCGCGACCTGAGCAGGCGGCTGTCAGGTTGGTGCTGCCGTGGTAGCCGTCCTTGCGAACGATGATCCGCTTCTTGTCGGGTCGGCCGAGGACATTGTTGTAGAATTCCGTGAACCTCAGTGCCGAATCCACAGCGGTCGAGCCGCCAGTGGTGAAGAAGATGCGATTAAGATCGCCCGGCGTCATTTCTGCGATGCGGGCGGCGAGCTCGGCCGCTGGCGAATTCGTCGTGTACCAGGGCGAATTGTAGGAAAGCTTCATTGCCTGAGCCGCGATGGCATCGGCAATCTCCTGGCGCGCATAGCCGACCTGGGTGCACCACATGCCGGCAGGGCCGTCGATCAGCCGCCGGCCGCGCGTGTCGACCACGTAGATGCCTTCGCCATAAGCAAGCAGAGGCCGGCTTTCTTCACCGAGTTTTGCCATTTCCTCAGCCGGCGACAAAAGATGCCGGCGGGCATCCGCTTCTCGCTCGATAGCATCCAACTGTGCCCCATGCATTGCATCCACCCTTTTGATTCCATCGCCTGACCGGCGATCTTTGTTTGCAGGCTGGCCCTCAGTCGTCTCGGGGACGAGGTCGTCGAGAGAGAGGGCCGTTGGCGCGACTATTGCTTGCACGGCCTTCCCGTGTCAACAATTTGATTGCTCAATCAATCAGAATTTTGTCGATATCGCCAAGCAGGATAGCGAGAAAATCGACGCAGAAAGCCTGCAAATCCAGGGATTCTGGGAGATAAGGGCAAGGCTGGCGCAATGCGCAACGGAGGGGAAAAAGCTTGGAGGAGCGAAAAGAATTGGCGTCAGAGCTGGGCTACCCAAGTGATGCTCACGACTCCGCAGCGATGAACACGAGGCGCTTCTCCAGAAGTTGGCCGAAAATGGCGGTAATGTTCCGCGTGAACTTATGCGGCCTGACACCCCCAATCTTCCTGCAAGTTTTGGTAGAGTCCGTCACAGCAAGGAGACGGCCGGAACAAAGCGTGTACAGTTTACGGACGAGCAGATCATCGGAATGTTGAAGGAGCAGGAGAGCGGCCAGAGGACGGCTGATATCTGCCGCAAGCACGGAATATCCGAGGCAACCTTTTACAAATCCAAATCGAAGTATGGCGGCATGGATGTCTCCGACGCCAGGAAGCTGAAGGCCTTGGAGGACGAGAACGCCAAGCTGGAGAAGCTGCTCGCCGACGCGATGCTGGACAACGCCATTCTCAAGGATGTCGCATCAAAAAATGGTAACGCCCGATGTGAAGCGGGATGCCGTGGCTTATGCCTGCAAGGAGGCATGGTGTGAGCCAGCGTCGTGCGTGCGCAGTTTTCTCGGTTGATCGGTCGAGCACGCGGTATCGCAGCATTCGGCCCGACGACGCACATATCCGGGATGCGATGAGGAAGGTGGCGTCAGAGCGCCGCCGTTTCGGTTATCGCAGTATCCACGTCATGCTGGATCGACAGGGCATCGTCATGAACCTGAAGAAGCTCAGGCGGCTCTATCGCGAAGAGAGGCGACTGTCCGCAAGCGCGGTGGCAGAAAGCGTGCCTTGGGAGCGCGGCGGCCTTTGGTATTGCCGTCGCTTCCGTGTCCTGGCCGTTGTCGACGACTTCACCCGCGGTTGCCTGGCCCTGGTCATCGACACGTCACTATTAGGGCTGCGGCTTGTACGGGAGTTGGATATCATCATCGCCAAGCGCGGCAAGCCAAGGATCATCGTTTCCGATAATGGCACCGAGATGACGTGCATGGCCGTTCTCAGATGGTGCCAGGGCGTCGAATGGCATTACATCGCCCCTGGCAAGCCGATGCAAAACGGCTTCGTCGAAAGCTTCAACGGCAGCTTTTGCGACGAATGCCTCAACGAAACCCTGTTCTCATCGCTGGCGCAGGCTCGGACCGACATCACGGCATGGAAGGAGGACTATAACCGAAACAGACCACACTCATCGCTCGGAAACATCACCCTCAGCGAGTTTGCAATGAAAATGACTATGGAAAAACAGGCCGCATAAGGCCAGATTGAAAACCCAAGATTCTCCCGGAAACTGGAGGGGAGATGGGGCTCAGGTCAGACAACTTCGCCGATCCGCACGATGATGAAGGTGCGGTGCGGCTCCAATATTCGCCGGCGATGGCCGCCCAACTTGCCAGGCGAGACGCTACCAGTTGCCCTATGGCGTTGCGACCACTTCACCACAGAGGAGACCGCAATGTCGAACCGATCCGCCACCAACCCGACAACATTTGCGGGCTCAGTTGTGCACTCAGATTAGGCGTCGGGAATCGCCCCTGACAAAAGCCTCGATCTCCCCGGGCTGCGCAAGCCACACCTCGTCCCGATGCGAGACGATGTGATCGAGCGCCGCGGTCAGCGACGCCAGCCGGAAAGGCTGGCCGGATATGAAACTATGCACCACGATGCTCATCACCAAAGGCTGGCTTCGAGCGGCGATCCGCATCTCGTCGAATTCGTCGACAATCATCTGCGTGAAGTCGCGCGCCGTCGTCTGGCGGCCAATCATCGTGGTGCTGTCGTTGAGCTCCAGCGCATAGGGCAGTGCCAGCAGCGATCCACCCTTGCTTTTCAGGTGCACCGGCTGGTCGTCCATGCGGAGATCGAGCAGATAGCTGAAACCGGCCTCTGGCAGCAGGTCGATCGTGTTCTCGGTATGGGCCAGCCAGGGACTCGACCAGCCGCGTGCGGGAAAACCCTGCTTCTCAGTGATCTTCGCCTGCACCGCTTTCATATAGGCCAGTTCCGCCTGCGGGCTCATGCCGGCCAGCGTGTCGGAATTGGTCAGCCCATGGCCAACCATCTCGATGCCAGCTTCATGCGCCGCGTCCATCAGGGCCGGGGCGTGGTCGTAGACTTCGGTGTTGAGCAGCATGGCGGGCCGGATGCCGCGTGATGCGAAGCGGTCGATCAGCCGGAAGCCGCCGACGCGATTGCCATAGTCGCGCCAGGAGGTGTTGACCATGTCGGGCTTGCTGGCGCCGGGCATAAGGTCCTCGGTCATGCCTTCGCCGAAGCGATATTCCTCGACGCCGAAGGCGACGTAGAGCGCCAGGCCATTGCCGTCGGGCCAGCGGAAATCGGGACGTTGGGTGATTGGCCTGAAGTCGTAGCGGCCATGGGTCGGAAGCATTGCGATCTCCTTCGTCTTGGGTCAGTTGCCGCTATAGCCAAGCCAGCGGTTGAAGCCGACATCGCGGGCGGCGGCCCTGGCGACCATCGCCTCGTAATGCGGCAGCCAGCGCGCGGCCTCGTCGCGGGCGGCATTCAGCGCCGCCTTGCGCTCGGCGAAGATCGCCCGGGCCTCGGCGCGGAGCGCGCGTTCATCGACTGTGGTCAGCTTTTCGCCGTCATAGACGATACGGCCGGCGACGATGGTCTGGCGCACACCGCTGCCATTCTCGCAGAAAACCAGTTGCCGCCTGATATTGTTGAGCGGCGTGAACGCTGCCGTATCGAGATCGATCAGTGCCAAGTCCGCCAGCCGCCCGACCTCGATCGCGCCGAGGCTGTCGCCGCGCCGCATCGCGCCGGCGCCGCCGCGGAACAGGCAATTGAGGATCTCGTCGGCATCCGGCCAGCGCTTGTAATCAGGATCGCCAATCGTGTGGATCAGCCCCGCCTGCTTCGCGACGCCCCACATGTTGACCGCGTCGTCAGCGATCGCCTCGTCGGTGCCGAGGCAGATGTTGATCCCGCGGTCGCGCAACTTGCGGAAAGGCATGACGCCCGAACCGAGGCGGAGATTGCTGATCGGATTGTGAGCGACCGTTGCCCCCGAAGCAGCGATCAGGTCGTAATCGACATCGTCCATCCAGATCGCGTGGATGATGTTCATCCGCTCCGACAGCAGGCCGAGGTCGGCGGTGTAGCGCACCAACGAACGGCCGGCGAAGCGCGGCTGCTCGAATGCCAGCACGCGTTGCAGCTTCGTCTCCAGCATATGGACATAATAGGGCAGGTCGTGTTTGCGGCTGAGATCGTCGAGCGCGCCCATATAGTCGGGCGAAATGCGCTGCGGCGCCGAGCAGGAAACCGCGGCCGAGAGGCGGCCGCCTTCGGCGCCGTGCCAGGTCTCGATCAGGTGGCGATAGCTGTCCAGCAGCCGCTCGCGCCCGAAGGCCGGCGGATCGGCAAGTTCGGCCCGCATGTCCGCGGGCAGCAGGTCAGCGAGGAAAGGCAGCTTGTCGAGCTCGGCCAGTTCCGGCTGGTCGAGCGCCACGGTGGCGCGAATGCCGACATCGCGATAGGCCTGCATGACAGCATCGATCACTTCGGGCGTCGGGTGCGGCACGAAGAAGGCGTCGTCCTGCACGGACGTCGTGCCGGTCTTCAACATTTCCATCGCCGCCAGCATGGTGCGCACATAGGCCTCGCGCGGCGAGGGACGCAGCACCTCCAGATCGGGCGACTCGTAGAGCATGAAGATTTCGAGCGGCAGGCTCGGCAGCATGCCCTTCATGTGATTGACCGGCGAATGGAAATGGGCGTTGACGAGGCCGGGAACGAGCAGGTCGCCTTTGCCGTCGATCACCTGCGCATCGGCGGGCGTTACCGCCGCGAGGTCGTCGCCGATGGCGGCGATCCTGTCGCCGGTGACGAGCACCGTGGTCGGGCCGGACGCGCCGTCGGGATGGCTGTCGTCGTAGACCAGGACGTTACGGAACAGCACGGACATGCGTCGATACCTTTTCTCGGGCAAATGCTAGGACAGCTTCGGCAGGCTGAAGCCAGCGGGAGGATAATCGTAGGTCGAGCGTTTCGACGTGCGGAGACCGGTTGCCACAAGGCCCTCGGCGAATTTCAGGCCCACCATGACGCCGTCGATCACAGGCATGCCGACTTTCCGGCTCAGGGGCTCGACGAGATCAGAGAGGCCGGCACAGCCGAGGATGATGGCTTCCGCATGATCCTGCTCGATCGCCAGCCGTGCCTCGGCCTCGAGGATCGGGCCGCTCGCCGCCACGTCGTCTTCGAGATCGAGCACCGGCACTTCCACCGCACGTACGGTGCAGCGATGCGAGAGCCCGGTATCCTGCAGCACCCTCAGCGAGTGGGCGCGGGTGCGCGGCGGCAGCGTGACGATGGAGAACCGATGCGCGACCAGCGATGCCGCCTGCAGCGCCGCCTCGGTCATGCCGACAACGGGGCCGCGCGCCATCTCGCGCGCCTGGTGCAGGCCCGTATCGCCGAAGCAGGCGATGACATAGGCATCGACGCCGGCCTTCTCGCGCTCGGCGACCATCTGCATGACACCGAGCGCGCCAAGCGCCTCCTCGGCATGGCTTTCGATCGAGGCCGCGCCGATGCCGGGCTGGACGGCGATCACGTCCGTGCCGGGAGCGGCGATGGCACGCGCGCTTTGCAACAGGCGTGTGGTGAAGGCGGCAGTCGTGTTGGGATTGATGATGCAGATTTTCATGGCGCGTTTCACCATGCCTGGAGCCGCCGGCGGGCTTCACCCGGCTCGGCCTTGAACATCGGATCTGCCCCGTAGTCCGACACGGCGAAGGCGGCCGCCACCGCCCCCGCACGCGCCGCGCCCTCAAGATCGCCCCTGTCCTGCAGGAGCGCTGCAAGAAAACCGCCACAGAAGCTGTCGCCGGCGCCGGTCGTGTCCACGACCTGTCCGGGAAAGGGCGGGACCCGGATCATCCGATCCGTGGCCCGGTCGTGGACGAGCACGCCCTCCGCCCCGAGTTTGAGCACAACCACCTGCGGGCCGAGATCGGCGAAGGTGCGGGCCGCGGCTTCCCAATCCGGATGTTCGAGCAGCTGCTGCGCTTCGTCAGCGCTCGGCATGAAGATATCGCACTGTCCGATCAGGTTTCGCAGCACCTGTTCGTTGCCGCGGATGTAATCCTCCTGCATGTCGAGCGCCACGAGACTTCCGGGGCGGTCTTTCAGGCCGTGGACGAGGTCGATCTGCGCTTCGAGCGTCATGGCGAGGATCAGAAAAATCTCGGCCTTGAGGAAGGATTGCGGAATATCGGTGACCGTCGGCGAGAGGATGTGGAACGCATCATCACCGTTGAACAGCGTCCAGACGCGACCGCCGTCGGCATCGTAGGCAACACGATTGTGCAGCGAAGGAATGTCGCGCGGCAGCAATCCGGCATCGGACAAGCCCGCCGTCCGGATTTGCAAGCGGGTGGAGGCAGGCCAGTCGGAGCCGACAGGCGCCACCATCTCCGTCCGCGGCTCGAAAAGCCGCGCGGCGAGGCAGGCATAGAGCGCGTCGCCGCCGGTGCATCCGGGGCGCTCGGTGCCATCGGGCAGGACGACGTCGTCGATCGTCAGGTTGCCGAGGCAGACAAGGCGCGGATCATTCATATGGGTCATCCTCGGCCCTGTTTGGCGCGGCGGAATTTTTCCATCGCGACATGATGGGCGAAGAGCTGCACCGGCACGCTATAAACCAGTGCGGACAGGCATTCCGGCACGGCCGGCAGCCGGAGCACTGCGTCCGAATATGCGTCGAGAATCGCCTGGTCGCCGGTCACGATGCTGTAGATCCTTCCCTTCCAGCGCTTGCCTTCGAAGGCTGTGTCCCGTGCGCGGAAGATCGAGGGACCATCGGGCGCTATCAGGAACAGCGGGTCGCCTTCCTTCTGCGAATTGTAGTGATGGAACTCCTCAAGCGGAATGGCGAGCCCCTGGTCGGGCGAACATTCCTTGACCTTGGCCGAGCCGAACATGGCCGAGGCAAAGGCCGGGCCGCCAGCGGCATAGAGATAGAAGCTGCGGTCGGCTTCGCGCTTGGCGATCTCGACGATTGCCGGCTCGAGTGTCTCCGTGACCTCGGCCATCTGGTCCGGCGCGGCGTCGAGTGCGGCTTGAAGGCTCTCAATCCTGACATCATCAGGATTGGCGGCGCGTGCCCAGTCGATCGCGAATTGCGCGAGAAGCGCTATCGCCGCCGTGCTCGCCTGCGTCGGCCAGCCCTTGCGCTCGGCGCGGATCATCAGGCCGCGGTCGGACTCGGTCATCAGCGCCGAACCCGGCGTGTTGCTGAGCGCCAGGGTCTTGGCCCCGAGCGAGCGCGCGATCAGCATCGCCTCGACCGTGCGCGTGGTCATGCCGGAGGAGCTCAGCGTGATGACCAGCGTATCCGGCCCCGTCGTGCGGCTGGCATAATAGGCATAGTCGAGCGCCTGGATTGGCTCGGCGGGAATGCCGAGCAGCATCTCGAAAATATCGCGCACGCCGAACATGACGGCGAGCGAGTCGCCGCAGCCGGTCATGACGATGCGCTTGATGCCCTGGCCGGCGAAATGTTTCGCGGTCTCGATGGTCTCGGCGCGCGCCTCGCGGATCGTGTTGCGGATCGCCTCGGCCTGGCCGAGGATCTCGACCCGCGTCAGCTCGACGCGGCGCTTGCGCTTGTCGTCGAGCGGATCGTCGGTCGGCAGCGCGTCCATCAGGCGCGCTTCCTTCTCGAACAGCATTTCGACGAGCGCCCGCGCCTTTTCGTCGAGCGGGGAGTCGGGGTGCAGAAGCGGTGTTACATATGACTGGCTCATGGCCGCGATTTCCAATTCCTGTTCAGACGAGTTCACAGCGGCGGCTGAGCAGCTGGGCGGCGAGGAAGCGGCCGGGATCGGCCTTGTCCTGGCTGACATTGGGGTCGAAGCCGCTTTCCACGGCCAATGCGTAGGAGAGCATCTGTAGCGGCGCGGGCACGAGAAGCGGCGCGAGCCACGCCGGCGTCGCAGGCAGGCTCACCCGGTAGGTCGCACCTTCCACGGCATGGCCGGATGTCTCGATGGCGAGCGTCCGCATGCCGGCATGGGCGAGTGCCCCGGCCGTGTTGGAGGCAAGCTTCGCCACCTCGGGCGTCGTAGCGATCAGCACGACGAATTCGTCCTTGCGGCTTGACCAGAACAGGCTGTGCGCGAATTCCTCGATCTCGCTGGCCCAGACCGGAGCCTGCACGACCTTGACGAGCTTGGCCGCACCATATTCGGCGGTCGCCCAGTCGCAGCCGGCACCGAGCACTCTCACGCCACCCAGTCCTTGGTCCAGCACTTCGGCGCAGATCGTCGGGAGGGTCTTCTGGCAGATCTCGAGGCTCTCTGGGATCGTCCGGGTGAGAAGCGCTGCCATTTCGAGGCCCCGGCAGCTGACCTTGGGCGACCGCCCGGCAGCGCGTGCCGCGCCTTCGATCAGCATCATCATGCCGAGAATAGTGCCGCTGTAGCGGGTCGTGCCGGTCAGGAAAGGTGCGATGTCGTCGATCTTGAGCGAAGCAACGGCATTGGCCGCAGCGCCCATGGCCGCGCCGTCCTCATTGGTCAGCGCGACATGGCGGCCGCCGGCGGTTTTGATCCGCTGGGCGGCCGCGATGGTGCGATCTACAGTTCCAGACATGGAAATCGCAACGGCGCGGTCCTCCGGTCCCGGGTTGCGGCTCTCGGATAGCAGATAGTCGAGGCTGGTGACGCCCTCCACGGCCAGATCGAAGGCCGCGGCCGAGACGGCGCCGACGGCGCGGGCGGCAAACCAACCGTCACCGCAACCGAAGGCGGCGAGCTTGCCGCCCGGACCGGGCGTCAGATGCTCGGCGCCGATGGCGGCGAAACTGTCATAGCGATCGAGAAGCTGTGCAAGGGCCTCGCCCTGCCGGAGGATGTCGACCAGCATATGGGGCTGGTCTTTGGTTGTCGTTGACATTGTCGTACTCCTGAATATCTAGAGGCTGCCGATTGTCTCTTTCTTGTGCAAGCAAAAATTTCGAAAAATTTCGATAGCGACAAGTTGAAAAATTTGACATTAAATTTTGGGCAGTTTCGTTCGGAGGAATTTTTGATGACGGCACTGAATGCCATGCAGCGTCACAAGCGGATTCTGGAGGTGCTGGAGGCTGATGGAAAAGTTTCGGTAATGCACCTCTCAGACAGTCTCCGGGTCTCCGTCGTCACCATCCGCAACGATCTGGAACAACTCGAGCGGCAGCAGGTGCTGAGACGCATTCGCGGAGGCGCGCTGGCGGTTCGGGCAGCCCGTTTCGAGCGACCGCTGCATCTTGCAAGCCAGGCTTTCACCGAGGAGAAGGAGCGGATCGCCAAGCTTGCCGCGACCCTGGTGCGCGACGGTGAAACGATCATGATCGATGCCGGCAGCACCGCGCTCGCCTTCGCTCGTGCCTTGTCCAAGTCGTTGAATGACGTAGCAGTTGTTACCAATTCCCTCGATGTTGCACTGGTCCTTGCCGAGCATCCGGGCATTCGCGTGGTGGTCACGGGCGGTACGCTGCGCGGTATGCAGCGATCGCTCACCGCGCCGTTCTCGACGCTGGTGATCGGCCAGCTGAACGCCGACACCGCCTACGTCTCTTGCACGGGGATCGATCTCGACAAGGGCTTCACGACAGGCAGCTGGGAAGAGGCGGAGGTTGAGAAGGCGATGATCGCTGCGGCCAGCCGTTGCGTCATTCTGGCTGACCACAGCAAGTTCGGCCATGTCGGCAGCGCCCGCGTGGCCGAGCTCTCGATGGTCGACCTGTTGGTCACCGATAGCGATGTGGCGCCCGAGACGGTCGCCTCCTACGAGGCCAAAGGGCTTCAGGTGCTGGCGGCATAAAAGGCAGCGTGGATCTTCGGGTGATGCTTTTTTATGCAGGATTTTGCATGTTGAATGATCGAAAGAAGAAACTTTCGAAAAAATTCCATTGTCAAAATAGGGAAAAGGCGCAAGCCTTCACTGTCATCAACAAAAAATACGGAACAGCACGATGAAATCAGGGCCAATTCTCACCAGACGACAGCTTGGGCGGGGCGCCGTGGCGCTTGCCGCGCTCATGAGCATGCCCAGTGGCGCATTCGCGCAGAGCGGGCCTGTCGTGATCGCTTCGGAAGATGACGTTTCGACGCTCGATCCGCATCTCATCCGCAACAACCATCCGATCGGCAGCGTTGTCTGGTCGGTGTTCGACAGCCTGGTTCGCCGCAATGCCGACGGCACGCATGAGCCGCGCCTTGCTCTGTCCTGGGAGCAGGTCGAGCCCATTCGCTGGCGCTTCAAGCTGCGCGACGGCGTGACTTTCACCAATGGCGAAAAATTCGATGCCGCCGCGGTGAAGTACAATTTCGAGCGCATGAACATTTCGCCCTTCAACGGCGAAAGCCAGTTGTGGCCACAGACGGGTCTGACGGCGATCGAGATCGTCGACCCGCTGACGATCGACCTCGTCACCAGCGCGCCGACCGTGAACATGCTTTACTGGCTGGAGGAAGGCTTCATCGGCGCTCCGGCCTATCTGAAGGACACATCGCCGGATGTCGTGGGCGCGAAGCCGATCGGCTCCGGCCCCTATGTCGTCACCGAGTGGAAGCAGGGCGATCGCGTCGTGCTCAAGGCCAATCCCAGCCACTGGAACGGCGAGCCGGCCATCAAGGACGTCATCTTCCGCGACATCCCGGAACTCTCCTCGCGTATCAACGAGCTGAAGGCGGGCAGCGTCGATATTGCCGTCGGCCTCTCCCCGGATACTGCCGATGAGGCGAATTCCGACAAGTCCAAGGCCGTGGCCGTCGCCGGCCTGCGCAAGATGCATATGGGCATTTCCTGCAACGGCATCGAGCCGCTCAAGGACAAGCGCGTCCGTCAGGCGCTGAACTACGCTGTCGACGTCAAGACCATGGTCGAAACGCTGCTTGGTGGGCAAACCAAGCCGATCGTCTCGATCGTCAATCCGCCGAACAACAATCCGGACCTCAAGCCCTTCGAATACGATCCGGAAAAGGCAAAGGCGCTGCTGGCCGAAGCCGGCTTCACCGATTTCGAGATCCCGATCGCCTATGGCCGCTATCCGGCCGCCAAGGAAGCCTCCGAAACCGTCGCCGCCTATCTCGAAGCCATCGGCTTGAAGCCGAAGATCGAGGCCTACGAGCCCGGAAAATTCGTCGAGATGATCCGCGCCAAGGCGTTCAACGGCATTTATTATTATGGCTGGGCGTCGCTGATCAATCCGTCGGTCGAGCTGGTCATCCTGACATCGGATGCCGTCGACAATTCCAACGGCTACAACAACCCAGACTATGATGCGCTGGTGAAGAAGGCGTCGGTGACGCTCGATGACGGCGAACGACAGAAGCTGCTGACGGAAGCCGAAACCATGATCTGGGAAGATTGCCCCTGGATCTATCTCTGGTACTTGCCGGCGATCTATGGCGTCAGCAACCGCCTCGACTTTCCGGTCCGTCCCGACGACTATGTCGAGATGTATCGCGCCAAGCTCAAGGGCTGACCGGCACCATACCAACGAAGTGGGGCCGGCTCCTAATGGCCCCACCATCCTGACGGAGCGCCAAGGCTGCGGCCTTGTTGGAGACAACAGCATTGAACTACCTCTCGAAACGGCTCATCAGAGCCATCCTTGTCCTTCTCGGGGTCAGTTTCGCCACGTTCCTGGTCGCGCAATCGACCGGGGATCCGGTTGCGCTTCTCGTCAAGCCGAATGCGACGGAAGAAGCGCGCGAGGCGCTGACCCGCCATCTCGGCCTCGACCAGCCGTTGCTGGTGCAATACGGCCTTTTCCTCTGGCGCGCTCTGCAGGGCGATCTCGGCCAGTCCTTCGTCTATAACCAGAGCGTCGTCAGCCTCGTCGCCGACCGCCTGTCCAACACTTTTCTTCTGGCATTCGTCTCTTTCGCCATCGCGCTCGTGCTGTCGGTGACGCTCGGCGTGCTCGCGGCGCTCTATCGCAACACGTGGATCGATGCAGCGATTACCGTCTTCACCATGATCGGTCTTGCGGTACCGGCTTTCTGGCTGGGCCTGATGCTGATTCTAATCTTCGCCGTGACCTGGCAGTTCTTCCCGGTTTCCGGGTCGGACCAGGCGAGCTCGCTGGTCCTGCCGGCGCTGACCCTTTCGATGCAATCAACCGCGCGCCTCTGTCGGCTTGTCCGATCCGGCATGATCGAGGTGCTCAATGCCGATTTCATTCGCACGGCCCGCGCCAAAGGACTGTTCGAGAGCCGGATCGTCTGGGTTCACGCGCTTCGCCACGCGCTGCTGCCGGTCGTTACAATGGCCGGTCTCGAGCTCGGCGATCTGATCTCATCCGCCGTGGTGATCGAGGCGATTTTTGCCTGGCCCGGCATCGGGCGGCTCGCCATTGGCGCGGTTTCGTCGCGCGATTTCCCGCTGCTTCAGGGCACGGTGCTGGTCTCCGCCTTCTGCTTCGTCGCCATCAATCTCTTCGTCGACTGGCTCTATCATCGGATCGATCCCCGGGTCAGAAACACATGAGCGCTCTCTCCAGTCGTTTTCTCCTTCGCAATTCGGTCGGCATCATCGGCGCTGCGATCATCCTCACGGCAGTGGCGATCGCCGTGTTCGCGCCCCTCATCGCGCCCGTCGCGGCGAGCCAGATCGACCTGCGCGCGCGCCTCGCCCCGCCCTTCTTCGTCGATGGCGGTTCGATCAAACACCTGCTGGGCACCGATAATCTCGGACGCGACATTCTCTCGCGCCTGATCTACGGCAGCCGCATCTCGCTCGCCGTGGGCACGGCCGCGGCATTGCTGGGCGCCGTGATCGGCAGCCTCATGGGCATTCTTGCCGGCTATTTCGGCGGCAAGGTCGATGGCGTGATCTCCTGGTTCGTCGATGTCCAGCTCGCCTTTCCCTTCACGCTGCTGGCGATCTTCCTGCTCGGCACTTTGGGTGGTGGTTTCTATGCGGTGGTGATCGTGCTGGCGCTCGCGACCTGGGTCAATTACGCCCGCGTGGTGCGCGCCCAGGTGCTGACCGTGAAGGTGCAGGACTATGTGCTCGCGGCCCGCGCGGTCGGTGTCGGTACTCCGCGCACCCTCTGGCGCTATATCTTCGCCAACTCCACGGCGCCAATCATCGTCGTCGCGAGCCTCGCCACGGCGCAGGCGATCGCGGCGCGTGCGGCGGTCGGCTTCCTCGGCGTCGGCATCGATCCCTCGATCCCTTCCTGGGGCGCGATGCTCAATGATGGTCGCGACTATCTGCAGAAGGCATGGTGGATCGCGACCTTCCCTGGCCTCGCCATCGCGCTGACCGTGCTTGGCGTCAATCTGTTCGGCGACTGGCTGCGCGATCGCCTCGATCCGAGGAGCGCCCGATGAGCCGTCCCCTTCTCGATGTAAAAGACCTCGACGTGCGTTTCGGACCGTTGCATGCCGTGCGCGGTGTGTCCTTCAGCGTGGCGCCCGGTGAGACGCTCGGCGTCGTCGGCGAATCCGGTTCGGGCAAAAGCACGACCATGCTGGCGGTGCTCGGACTGCATCCGAAACGGCAGGCGAAAGTCGCCGCCGATCGGCTGGAATTCGATGGCGAGGATCTCTTGTCCAAATCGGACGGGCAGATGCGCGACCTGCGGGGGCGCCGCGTTGGCCTGATCTTTCAGGATCCGCTTGCAGCGCTCAATCCGCTGATGACGGTCGGCAAACAGATCGGCGAGGTCCTGATCCGTCATCGTGGGCTCGACAGGCAGTCGGCACGCGGCGAAGCGGTGAAACTGCTGGAGCGGACGGGTGTGCCCGATCCCACACGGCGCGCCGGCCAGTTTCCGCATCAATTCTCCGGCGGCATGCGGCAGCGGGTGATGATCGCCATAGCACTCGCCGGCCGGCCCGACCTGCTGATCGCCGACGAGCCGACTACGGCGCTCGATGTCACCGTGCAGGCCGAGATCGTCCGGCTGATCCGCGATATCCAGCAGGCCAATGGCATGGGCCTCGTGTGGATCACCCATGACCTGGCGTTGATGGCGCGCGTCGCCGATCGGGTGATGGTCATGTATGCCGGAGCCATGGTCGAGGAAGCGCCGGTCGATCGGCTTTATGCTGCGCCACGCCACCCCTATACGGCAGGCCTTCTCGGCTCCATCGCCCGACTCGACCAGCCGCGCGGCAAGCGCGCGCGCGCCATTGCCGGCACACCACCGGCCATGGACCAGCCGATATCAGGGTGCGCCTTTGCGCCGCGCTGTCCCGTTCGCTTCGACAAATGCGCCATTGCCCCGCCGCTCGTCTCGCTGGGCGATGGGGTCCGCGCCGCCTGCTGGCGACTGACGGGAGAACAAGCATGACCCATCCCGCCGACATGGCACCCCCGGTTTCCGAGGCCGTCGCCCTCAAGGTTCAGTACCAAACCCATCGGCGCAACTGGTGTGGTCAGCTCAGCACGACCACCGTCCGCGCCGTCGATGGCATAGATCTGACGATCCGTTCCGGCGAGGCGGTCGCGCTTGTCGGCGAGTCCGGCTGTGGCAAGTCGACATTGGGCCGTGCGCTCCTGCGTCTCGAACATGTGAGCGAGGGTGCCGTGCGCTTTGCCGGCTCTGACCTCACCGGGCTCGGCGAGCCGATGCTGCGCCCTCTGCGGCGCAATATGCAGATGGTATTTCAGGACCCGTTCTCGTCGCTCAATCCGCGCATGCGCATCGGCGAGACGCTGGCCGAGCCCCTGCTCGTGCATGGCCTTGCCAGCAAGGCGGAAGCCCGCGCCCGCGTCGCCGAAATCCTTGAGATCGTCGGTCTTGATCCGGCTGTCGCTACGCGCCATCCGCATGCTTTCTCGGGCGGCCAGCGCCAGCGCATCGCCATTGCGCGTGCCGTCATCGCCCGGCCGAAATTCGTCGTGGCCGACGAACCGATCTCGGCCCTCGACATTTCCGTTCAGGCCCAGATCCTTGATCTGTTCGAGGATCTTAAGGAGCGTTTCACGCTGACCTATCTCTTCATCAGCCACGATCTCGCCGTGGTCCGTCATATCGCCGACAGGGTGGCGGTAATGTATCTCGGCCGGATCGTCGAGGAAGGGTCGCCGGAAAGCGTCTTCGACAACCCGCTCCACCCCTACACCCAGGCCCTTTTGGCGGCGGTGCCATCACCGGACCCTGTCCGTGAGCGCAGTCGACCCGCCGCAACGCTGCAGGGCGAACCGCCATCGCCCGCCGCGACAATATCGGGATGCCGTTTCCGTGGCCGCTGTGCGCATGCCATGCCCATTTGCGCGACATCCGATCCGGCGTTGGCGACGGGCGGCGACGGCAAGCAGGCGGTCGCCTGTTTCCTCCATCATGAGCAAAGCTTCTGATCCGGAATAATTATCTGGAAGCATCGCGCGGACCGAATGACCCGTTCGAACATTGGTGCCGCGCCAATTCGCAATGAACATGAACACCGATGTGCGGTTACAACGCGGCCGCCTACGCCTATAACGGTGAGCGCTTCATCGATCGATTCGAGTCCAATGCTGCTATCACTCCGCAATGTCAGCAAATCCTGCACGACCGCCGAGGGACGCCTCGAAATTCTCAAAGGCATCGATTTTCGGCGAATGGCATCTGGAAGGCGACGCGATCCACCTCAAGGTCTCCGCTTACCGCACGACCAACGGAACGGATATTGATGAGAAAAGCTGGCGGCTGGTATGGGGTCAGGATGGGCCAGCTTCGCAGACTTGCTGAAAATTGCGATGGCGGAACAGGGGCAGGCGAACTGCATTATGACGCCGATCGCTTCGGCGGGAGAAGAAAACCGGCCCTCGAACATGACCTCATAGGCGAGGCCGAAGACTGTTTCGGCAACAATGAGTTGGGTTGCGAGCGCCAGCGGTAGGCGACGGGAAGCGATTACCCAGCACAAAGTTGCAAGCCACGAGCCGGCCAGCCCCATCACAAGCGCCCATGCGACGAAGCTGGCGGTTTCTGAGGCGGACTTCGTGGCCGCAAGATCGAACGAGGCTAGGGTGCGTCTGCATTTGCAGGATTCCCATGAGGCGTGAGTTCTGATTCAAGGTTGGTGAAGGAGCCAGGCCTTGAGCAGACGGACGCTGACGGACGAGCAATGGGAGCGGATCGCGGGTTATCTCCCAGGCCGGGAGGGGACACGAGGGCGCAGCGGCGTGGACAACCGATTGTTCGTGGATGCGATCCTCTGGATGGCAGGCAATGCGGCGCGCTGGCGTGACCTGCCGGAGGTGTTCGGGAAGTGGACTGGGGTTCATGCCCGGTTCCGGCGGTGGTCGCATGCGGGTGTTTGGGAACGGCTTTTCCATAGCCTGGCCGACACGCCGGACTTCGAATATGTCCTGATCGACAGCACGATCTCAAAGGCCCACGCCGATGCGAGCGGCGCAAAAGGGGGGCTGAAGCTGCCGCAATTGGCCGGTCCCGCGGTGGCCTGACAACCAAGCTGCATGCGGCGGTCGATGCGATCGGCCTACCGATCCGCATTCATCCGACACCCGGGCAGTGGGGCGACCGCCCCCAGGCCGAGGCGTTGCTGGCAGGCTTGAAGGGTGTCGGCCACGTCATCGCCGATGCCGCCTACGACGCCGATCCGTTACGCGCCTTCATCGCCGATGAACTCGGAGCGACCGCCCAAATCAAGGCCAATCCCAGCCGAACCGCCAAGCCGCCCATCGACTGGCGCCTCTACAAGGAGCGCCATCAGGTCGAGTGCTTCTTCAACAAGCTCAAGCGCTTCCGCCGTATCGCCCTGCGCTGCGAGAAAACCATCGCCGCCTTCATGGGCTTCGTTCACCTCGCATGCGCCATAATCTGGCTACGATAAATGCAGACAAAGCCTAGAGGCAATAGGATAAGGCTTCTGATCGCCGGGCCGATACCTTGCAGCCCGATCCATTGCAGACCGTCCGGCGCGTCCGCTGACCGCATGACTGCCGCGTTCGCCAGACAGTAGGCGGTCCAGATCGCCAGCGCCGCCGAACTGGCTAGAGCGCCGAGCAAGGTCGACGCCGTACCCGCAGCACTGGCGGTGCTGACCGTCGCGGTGTTCACGATCGCCATGCCGATCGCGATCAACGTCAGGGGAAGCGAAATAGCCTTCCATTGTACGGTTCCCCAACTCTCTTTATGTCACAAAATTCCGGAGTTGGTCATATGGCGAAGGGCGCCAAAGTTTCGATGTCGACTTCAGTTCTCGACCCCGGACAGAGGAAGGGTAATGGTCACAACCAACCCATCGGGTCGCCAGTCATGGTCCACCGTTCCTCGAAACTGGCGGGCGACTGTGGATTCTAGGAGCGTGCTGCCGAACCCCTTGCGCTCAGGCGGCTTGCCGGTCGGCCTATCGTTCCGTTCCAGCCACCTCACCGTCGTCGTTCCCTCCGTTCTTTTTTGTCGTTTGCATGATAAGGGTACTCGGCTGGCGGAGATGGACCGGCAGGGCGCCAACTTGGCGGTTAGCGATGCCGAGCAGGAAAACGTGGGCTCTTGCTTTCGCGCATGGAACGTCGCCTGAATCCACTGCCGTTCGTCGGTATTTTCTTGTTCTTGCCTCGGGGCGCTGCACGGGCTACGAACGCTACATCGACAAGGGAAGGGTATCTTGGATCTCAGGCGCGGTGTAAAAATCTATGACAATGACTGGTTCCTGAAGCATGGCCTGAGCGCCGAGCAGATGGCGGACCTGCTTGTCGATTGGGGGATCACCTACGTCATCGCGCAGAGCAAGTACCTGCCGATGCCGAATTCCGCCGTCATCAGCACCGTGACCGACGCCGACCGCCGGGCTTACGAAGCCCTCGACGACATCGCGTTCCGCAAGCGGCTTGCCGAGCGCGGCATCGCCTATTTCGCCGTTCTGAACATCTGCTTCGACCCGACCTTCTCGGCCGTGCATCCCGACCAACTGGGCATCGACCAGTGGGGCAGGTCCGGCACGCAACAGGACTGGTATGTCGGCATGCCGCCGATCCGCGAAGCCAATCTCGCCCACAAGATCGACCTCTTGGAAAAGGGCGTCGCAGCGCTGCAGCCCGATGCGATCCATCTCGGCTTCATCCGCTGGCCAGGCTTCTGGGAAACCTGGCTCGAAGGTGACGACCGCGCCGAGAAGCCGGAATATTGCTTCTCGGCCGAAACCGTCGCGCACTTCAATGCTGATAGCGGGCTGGATATTCCGACAACGGACCCGGTAAAGGCAGCGGCCGCGGTTCGTGGTGCACATCGTGGCGCATGGACGGCGTGGAGATGCGATCAGACCGTCGGGGCCATCGCTCGAATCCGCAATGCGTTGGCGCCGTTCAAGTCGGGGCTGCAATATTCGATCAACACGCTGCCGTTCTTCCGCAGCGATTTCGACAATGCGGTCGAGGAAGTCTTTGGGCAGGATGTGACCAAGCTCGCATCCGTCGTCGATATTTTCGAGGTCATGGCCTATCATCAGATCCTCGCAAAGCCCGCGACCTGGCCCGCCGTCGTCTCAGCCGACATCGTCAAACGCAGCGGCCAGAAGGCGATTTGCACGCTGCAGGCCAAGGCGCTTTATCTCGAGGGCATGCACGCGGGACGCGGCAGGTCTGAGGATATCCCGGCCGATGAGTTCGCCGCAGCGCTGGAGGCGATGGAAGATGCTCCGATCGAGGGCGCCTGTGTCTTTACGCTGACCGACCTGCTGGACGCACGCAACACCGAAAAGGGTCAGGCGATGATCGCGGCGCTCAAGGGCTTCAGGAACGGCTGATGGCGGCCAGCAGTCGTGCACGGGTCATTTCGCTCTTCGGGTAATTGCCCGAGAGCGCTCCCGACGTCATGACGAGAATGCGGTCGCTGAGATCCAGCAACTCGTCGAGATCATCGGTGATGACGAGGATGCCCGAGCCTTGTTGCGCGGCATTGCGGATCTGATTGTGCAACTCCGCCTTGGCGCCGATATCGACGCCGGCGGTGGGCTGATCGAGGATCATTGCGATGGGCTGGGATGCCACGGCACGGGCGAGCAGCACCTTCTGCGCATTGCCGCCACTGAGATTGCCGACGATCTTCTTGCGGTCCGGCGGACGGATGACGAAGCGGCGGATCATCTCGAGTGCCAATCGCGGCCGGCTGCCCGGTCGGACGAAACCGGCCCGAGAGAGGAGCTTGCCGAGCGCGCTGACCACGATATTGGCTTCGACCGAAGCCCCGAGCGCCAGGCCAGATGCCTTGCGATCCTCAGGCACCAGCGCCAGGCCGTGACGGGTCGCGCGTTCGGGTGTGAGCCGCCGGACGGTCTTGCCGCCAATCCGGATCTCGCCTGGGCAGCTAATGTCGCCGATCAGGGCGCGCGCCAGTCTCGTCCGTCCCGATCCGACGAGACCGGCGAGACCGACGATTTCGCCTTTGCGGACGCTCAGATCCACCGGCACGCGGCCATGGACCGTCAGACGGCTCGCCGACAGCGCTTCCTCGCCGCCGAGTGGCAGCTTGAGCTCATGCGATATCGCCTCGTGCTGCGGCAGGTCGTGGCCGACCAGGAGATGGGCGAGGGAGTCGACGGTGTAGCCGGCGCCCACGCCGGTCTCGACAACCATGCCGTCACGCATAATGGTGACGCGGTCGGAGAGCCGGCAGACTTCCTCGAGGAAATGGCTGATGTAGACGATGCCGACACCGCGCTCGGCGGCCATACGGCGCATCGTCGAGAAGAGAAGCTCGCGTTCCGCAGGGGCAAGGCGCGCCGTCGGCTCATCCATGACCAGAATGCGGACATCCTGCGAGCAGGCGCGGACGATTTCGGTCAGCTGTTGACCGCCGACGCCGAGCGAGCGGACCGGCATATCCATGGGAAGCCTGATGCCGAGCTTCTGGGCTTCCTGTTCGGACCGCTTGCGAAGCGCGCCGTGTGCGATCGTGCCGGGCAGGCCGCCGCGCGGCTCGCGACCGAGTGCGATATTGTCGGCAACCGTCAGCTCCGGGACCAGCGAAAAATCCTGGTAGATGATGGCAATGCCCTTTGCGAGGGCCGTCTTAGGCGTGAGGAGGCGGACATCCTCGCCGGCGAGGACGACCTCGCCCTCGTAGTCCGGATAGTTGCCGCCCAGCACCTTCATGAGTGTGCTCTTGCCGGCGCCATTATGGCCGACAAGAGCGTGAATTTCGCCTGCTTTCAGCGAGAAGTCGACGCCGCGAAGAACGGTCACGCCCGAAAAGCTCTTGCGGATGTTGCGCATTTCCAGAAGCATCGACTTGTTTTCCATTCGTTAGCCGCCCCAGGCCGCGGGATACTGCTCGACATTGTCCTTGGTGATGATGGGCAGGTCGAGATAGTGGTTCGGGGTCGGGATCGTGTCACCCTTGCCGGTGAAGATCAGCACGGCGTCCTCGATCGCCGTCGTGCCCTGCGGCGCCGGATCCTGGTTCACGGTACCAAAGACGGTGCCCTTGATGATGGCGTTGCGCACGTCGGCCGGATAGTCGCCCATGATGAACTTGACGTCGGTGCGGCCGTTCTCGGATGCCCAGTTGGCGCCGTTGACGCCTTCCGGACCCTGGTCGACGATGGCTGCGATCGCGCCGTTGGCATATTTGCTGAGATAGTCCTGGGTGATCGCCAACGCCTTGGAATTGTCCCAGTCGGCCGCCTGCTTCTCGACGATCTCGATGCCGGGATGCTTCTTGAGCGTATCCATCAGGCCGGCCTCGCGGTCGAGTTGCGCCGAGGTGCCGAGCTTGCCGAGGATATAGGCGATCTTGCCCTTCTCACCGACCACCTGGGCAACCAGTTCGCCCTGTTTCTGGCCGAAGACGAAGTCGTCGACGCCGACATAGGTGACGACCTTGGCGCCGCTGCTGACATCGGCCTTGGTATTGACGGCCATGACCGGGATGTTGGCGGCATTAGCCTGGCGGATCACGGGGACGATGCCTTTGGGGTCGCTCGGCGCGATCATGATCAGGTCGACCTGCTGGGTGATGAACTGCTGGACGATCGAGATCTGGGTGGCGAGGTCGCCGTTGCCGCTCTGGAGATCGAGCGCGATGCCGTGCTTCTGGGCGGCCTCGTTGGCCATCTTGATCAGGTTCGAATAGAACGGAACCGACGTGTTCCAGATCATGAAGCCGACCCGCTTGCCTTCCTGGGCCTTGGTCAAGCCGGCGCTGGCCAGCAGCGCAATGCTCGATGCGCCGACAAGGACGCCTCTACGTGTAATCGCAGTCATGTCTTTCCTCCTCTAGTGTTTCAGCGCAGTTCGCGCCGCTTGCGTTGATAGCTGTCGAGGCCCACGGCCACGAGAATGACGGCGCCGGTGACCGCCGGCTGCCAGAACGGCGAGACGCCGAGCAGGTTGAGCGCATTGGCGATGATGCCCAGCAGCAACGTGCCGAGCACGGCGCTCCACACCTGGCCGACACCGCCCGAGAGAGGCACGCCGCCCACCACGACCGCCGCGATGGCCGTCAGCGGCCAGTCGGCGGCGCTGGCGGGCTGACCGACATTGGTTTGGCCGAGAAGGACGATCCCGGCGACGGCGGCGAAGAAGCCACCCAGTGCGTAAGTGGTGACCAGCACGCGGTCGACATTAACGCCAGCGAGGCGGGCGGCGGTCTTGTTGCCGCCGACGATATAGATGTAGTGGCCGAGCGTGGTGAAGCGCAGGATTGCCCAGGTCACCAGCGCGACGATGGCGAAGATAATGGTTGGGATCGGGATCGGGCCGATACGGCCCAGGCCGAGGACAGTGAAGGATTCCGGCACGCCATAGACCGGCTGCGCGGCAGTGCCGACGAACATAAAGCCCGTCACCAGCACCTGTGTCGCCAGCGTCGTGACGAAGGGATTGATGCCGATCTTGGCGATGAAGAAACCATTGACGATGCCCACGAGCAGGCCGAGCAACAGGGCGACCACGATACCGAGCGGCATGGAATATTGCACGATCACGGCTGCGGCGACGACCGAGGACATGGCGCCAACCGCGCCCACCGAAAGGTCGAAGCCACCCGTGATGATCATCAGCAGCATGCCGCAGGCGACAATGCCGATAATCGAATTGCGCTGCAGCACATTGGCGAAGTTCGACCAGGTGGCGAAATACGGCACGGTGAGGCAGAAGGTGACCAGCAACACCACGAATATAATGGGCAGCGCATAGCTCGACAGCGTGGACCAGCGTGAGCCGCGTCCGTCCCGTTCCGCATGTGCGGTGGCATTCTCCGTCATCAGGCACGTTCTCCGAATAGTTCGGCCGCTGTCGCGGCGGCGCGGGCCTTCTCGCCCGCAAACAGCAATGTTCCGATGATCTCCGCCTGCTCGCCGAGGGCTGCCGGAATGACCCGGACATTCTCGACGGCGCGGGCGATGGCGAAGCGCTTCATCGCGTCTTTCAGTGGATTAAGCAGGGTGTCGCCGGCGCGCATCAATTCGCCGCCGACGATAACGATTTCTGGATTGAAATAGCTGCAGAGCGCGCCGACGGAACGACCGACAAGCGCTCCGGCATCGGCGATCACGCGCCGCGCGCCGACATCGCCGGCAACCGCGCGGCGCAGCATTTCGTCGGTGGAGATGTCGCCATGGGAGGCGCTCAGGGCCCGTGCGAGCGCATTAACGGAGATCGTCGCCTCCAGGCAGCCCCGACTGCCGCAGCGGCAGACGTCGCCATGCTCGTCGATCACGACATGGCCGAGTTCGCCGGCGATGCCGCTGGCACCCCGGAAGATCTGGCCGTTGATGGCGATGCCGAGCCCGACGCCGATCGAGAGCAGCACATAGAGCGCAACGTTGGTTTGCTTGGCGGCACCGTGGACGCTTTCGGCCAGCATGCCGAGATTGGCGTCGTTGTCCATGTAGACCGGCAGGTCGAGACGATCCGAAAGACCACCCGGAACATCGGTGCCGACCCAGCGCGCCAGGATGGACCCGGCATGCAGCCCGCCGGTGGCCGCATCCACGGGGCCTGGCACACCGATGCCCACGGCCCGGATCTGCGCGCGGTCGATACCGGACCGCGCGATGATTTCCTCGACCCGGGCGGCGGCGAAATCGAGCGCGGCTTCGGCCGGCATGTCGATGTCGAAATCGGCGGCGACTTGGTCGATGATCTCGAAGTGGGCATTGGAAATCGCCGCCTTGATGAAGATGCGGCCGAAATCGATTCCGACATAATAGCCCTTGGGATCGGCGAGCGCGACGCGGGTTCCCGGGCGGCCTGCGGCCTTGGAGACGTCGGCGCGATCTTCGGTTTCCTGCACCAGTCCTTCGGCGAGCAACGAGGAAATCACAGCGGACATGGTCGAGCGCGAAACGCCGGTCTTCCGGGCGATCTCGGCGCGCGATTGCGGGCCGTTGGCTTCGAGCACGTCGATGACGCTGCGCCGAAGACGCGTTTGCGATGGGGCCATGTCCAGATTTCCTCCTGCGATGGTGTTTGACATGAAGAAATCGATATGTCAAATCTTGAACATAACACAAGATATATTTGTTCTATATTGGACAAATAGGGAGGATACCATGGGCGGTGTGTTGCGCCTGGAAGCGGGCAGGGTACTTGCCGGCGAACGGCTGGAGCCGATCGAAGCCGCAGCCATACTCGTCGAGGACGGACGAATTTCTGCCATAGGCCATGCCGCTGCGGTACCGACACCCGAAGGGGCCGATATTCTCGATCTCGGCAATGTCACCGTGATGCCCGGCATGATCGACGCTCACATGCACACATTCGGCGTCGACAGCATGCGGCTCCATACGCTGGGGACCGAGCATGAGGGCTATCGGGTGGCACGCGTACTATCGGAGCTCCGCGAGTTGCTGCATGCCGGTTTCACCTCTGCGCGGTGCCTCGGCTCGACGATCGGGCCGCAGGTGCGGCGAGCCATCGACGAGGGGCTGGCCGAAGGACCCCGCATGAAGGTGGCGGGGGCGTTCATCTCGTCCACGTCCGGCACCTGGGATACGAATGCGACGCCTCTCGATATGGCGCAACGAAGTGGCGAACTCGTCGATGGGCCAGACGGACTGCGGCGGGCAGTGCGGGAGCGTGTTCGCGAAGGCGCCGATTTCATCAAGCTCGGGCTGTCGAAGGGCGGCGTGCACAGCCGTTATCACGCCTGGGGCGACGATCCCTTGGCGCAGGTCACCACCTATGGACTGGACGAAGTGAAGGCCGCCGTCGGGGAAGCGCACCGGAACGGCATGAAGGTCAGCGCGCATGCGATCGGCGAAGCCGCGGTTACGCTTGCCTTGGACGGCGGCGTCGATGTGATCGAGCACGGCTACGGCATTTCCGAGGAGATCCGCACCCGGCTGGTGACAGAGCGCAAGATAGTCGTCACCACGCTCTCACAGATCCATTTCCATCGCGCGGCGTTTGAGACCTTCCATTATCCGCAATGGGAACGCGACGTTTACGAACGACACTGGCATTTCATGAAGCGCGATTTCAAGCTCGGGTTGAGAGCCGGCGTGCGCTTTGCGCTTGGCACAGACCTGATCGGCGGTCCTACCCATCCTCTCAAGGAGGCGGCTATGGAATTCCAGCTTGCTGTGGAGTTAGGCATGCCGGCCAGAGAGGCTTTGCGCGCAGGAACCGTCGTGGCCGCATGCGCGTGCGGGATGGTACAAGCTGGCTCGATCGAGGTCGGCAAGGAGGCAGATCTCGTCGCGTTGCGGGGAAATCCTATTGAGGACATCGGCGCGGTAAGACAGCCGATGGCGGTGCTCAAGTCGGGGACATTAGCCCATCATTCTCCATGACGGTCAGCGTTAGATGGGTTCAAGAAACCCGCGGGCAGGACACCGATCACCTTGCCGCTGTCCTTGAGTGCGACGTCGGTGATGACGCTCATCAGCCCGACAGCGGGTCCGCCATACCAAACCGGGGCGCGGCGATCACGAGCCGCTCCGTTCTACTTTGTCGAGCAAGCAGGTAGCGTCAGGTACCATCGTCGCCGATCTTGACCGTTTGACCAGTAGATCCGGACTTTATGGCCGTTTCGGCAAGGATAGGGGCCTGCTTTCCGCCCTCAAAAGAAACGGGAGACGGCCCACTATTCTCCGCGAAATACATAAATGCGTCCAACTCGCGGACATATGTTTCCTGGTACCACTCTATGAAGAAATGAAGACGCGGGAGCCTGTTCAGGACGAAGATCCACTCGTCCTGCAAATTCGTCAATTTTGCAAGACCATCCGCAGAGCCGAAAAATCGTTGGTCAGCGACGGGAAGGCCTTGAGACGCTTCGCGTCATATCCGCGGTCAAGCAGTCGGTCCACAGCGCCGAACGCATTTTGCTGTGACCGGGATGCCTGACGAGTGGAGGGAGTGCTCAAGAGAAGCGGCGGCGGATTAAACGCCAGCCACCGCATCCATTCAAAACTTGTAGCTGGCGCCGAACAGAACCTTGCGCTGCGTCGCGCCAAAATCGCCGACGGTCGAACCAAAATCCTTATCGCCGAAATCGGTGAATCGGTACTCGCCGTGCACGAGAACATTCTGGGTAAAGGCATGTTCGATACCGCCGCCGGCGGTCCATCCGATCAGGATATCGTCCTTCTTTCCACCGCCAGGGATGTCCACCTTGCCACCAGCCGCGGCGGCGCCAGCCGTGGCAAAGAAGAGGGTTTGATCCCAGGCATAGCCGAGACGACCTCGGCCATACGCGTCCCATTCAAGGCTGGCATTCTTGCTGTCATCGAAATTGTAATTGAAGTCGTTCTCGATGCCGTAGACGATGTTCCCCGACTGGAAATTGTAGCCGGCATGGACACCGGCCGTGCCGTCGTCAAGAAGCCCTGCGGGTAAGCTGCTGGAATGCATAGTGGTCAAGCGTTTGAAGCCCTTATACTCGGCGAGAGCCTGGATGTGTTGCGACCCAAAATTTCCCAAAAAACAACCAACCGCAATGCGGCAATCCCCTAGATTGACGGCTGAACTTTGCCCTGCACGACTGTGAGCACCCCGACTGCCAGCGCGCGCCTTCAGGACCGAGCCAATCGCGGCTACATGCGCCGCCCTGCCAAGATGGCATTTGAGCGACTTGTAGAGATCACCGTAAGGGCGGCTAGGACATGAACACGCCGGTAACCCTACCGCACGCGTGTTTCGCAAATCTCCTTAATGCGTCTTTCGGGTGGGCCGGTGCGGCGGGACTTGTAGTGGTAAGTCGACGCATCGAACCTCAGCGCCTTGCAGGCTCATCGAATCGATATGCCTCAATCCACCAGCATCCCGTCGATCAGCTTTCGCTTCCGGGTAGCCTCAGAGCTTTCGGCGGATGACATCCTGGAGCATCTCGCGGTCCAATGTCAGGTCGGCGACGATCTTCTTCAGCCTGGAATTCTCATCCTCCAGAGCCTTTAATCGGCGCATCTCGTCGTGCAGAAGACCCGCATACTTCTTGCGCCAGTTGAAATACGTCACCTGGCTGATCCCCGCCTTACGGCAGATCTCAGCCATCGGCACGCCTTCATTCCCCTGCTTCAAAATGAACGCTTTCTGTGCGTCCGAGAAATTCGAAGCCTTCATGCTTCCGCTCCTTTTCCCAGCCGGGAATTATCGCGGAAAACTCCAGTTACGAACTGGTCCAGTTTTTGGGGATTAAAGCGAACATCGACCGTGACATCCCGGAACCAGTGCGCAGTTGTTTAAACCTGGTTC
>ERZ778022.1462-NODE-1462-length-31284-cov-82.870697_pt1 | contig 31284 bp, 31 predicted proteins | sample MGYA00375752_ERZ778022 | MGnify/ENA primary metagenome ERZ778022 (study PRJEB29350, sample SAMN05389826) | bioreactor metagenome | isolation source: Thiocyanate bioreactor | place: South Africa: University of Cape Town | collected 2014-04-04 ...
CCCCGCCGGTCGCGGATGACGGCGATCTGCTGCTTCCCCTTGAAGCGTACGGATGGCTCGCTCGAGACGGACGACGGCCCCGTGTTCTCTGAGCTGGTCCGAACGAGGAGGAGCGCCGCGGCGGCGGCCATCATCGTTCCGCCGATCCACGCCGCCCGACGCGACAGGCGAGGCCGCTCCGGGCGGCCACGCTCGTCGACCACCGCGTCCCCCGAACCGGCACGTCGCTCGTCGTCGAGGGCAAGGACGAACTCTGCCGCCTTCGCGCCTTCGTTCTCGGAGAACGCGGCCGCCAGTGCGCGCGCCTTCTCGACATAGTCGGTGCAGGCCTCGCAGGTCTCGAGGTGGCCGGTGACCTGCTCGTTGCGATCCCCCGCTGCGTAGGCATCGAGGTGAAACTGCGCGGGGTGCTCGCTCATGACGGGCCTCCGTGTCGCGGCGCCACGAGACGCGGTCGATCGGCGAGCACGCGCTGCGCGCGCTCGCGAAGTCGCGCCATCCGCTTGATGATCGTCATGCGCGAGTAGCCGAGCTCGTCAGCGATCTCCTGCTGGTTCATTCCATCGACGAAGGCCATCACGGCGATCCGCTGATCCTCGTCGTCGAGCGCGTCGAGCAGCTCGATCGCGGCACGACGCATCTCGGGTTCGACGCCGGGATGCGCCGGGAGCTCCTCCGGCATCTCGTCGATGGACGACGAGCGACGCGTGTTCTTCGTCTTTCGCAGGAGGTCGAAGCACGTTCGATCCGCGACTCGATAGAGCCATCGCAACGGCTCGTCGGCGGTACGAAGAGGAGCTCCAGCGCGCATCAGCTTCATGAACGTTTCCTGGAACGCATCGTCCGCGAGGGAAGAATTCCGAAGGAGCACGAGGCATCGCCGGCGCAGGAAGAACCCGTACCGGCGATAGAGGTCCGCGACCTCGCGATTGCTCAGTCCCTCGCTCACACGCTCACTTGATCGGGCACGGCCAGCCGGCCGGCGGTTCCCCGGCCGGCAGGCTCCACCGGTCGTGGGAGCAGCGCTGGACCCACCCTTTGCAGAGGCCCTTCGACGTGGTCTCGCACGTGCCGTAGGAGTAGCTCTTGCCGTCCGGCATGCAGCGGAGACTCGGATCGTCCGCGGCCGGCCACCCGCTCGGGCCCGGTCCCGGGGGAGGCGTCTCTCCCGGCTTGACGTTGGACGTGTCCGGGTACGCATCCATCGTTCCAGTCGTGCTGTCGCACATCATTCCCGCCAGCTCCGGATCGGCGGAGATCAGGAGCTCGTACGGAGTCGTGATCGGCAGCCAGGTGGGGAGCTCGCAGGGGGTCGTCTGCCCCGACCGCGTCGGGGGCGGACAGTACGGAGTCCTCCGCAGGTTGTAGCCCCGGGTCGCGTTGGAAGGCGTTCCGTATTCGTCGAGCGGTGGAGGGTCGCCCTCGAAGTACACGACGGCGAGCTCGTCGTTCGTTCCGAGCACGCGATCGACCGGCGCCATGTCCGGGCCGATGAGGTCGAGGCGCCCGTTGCCGTTCCGATCCTCGTAGGCGACGATCCTCCCGGACGCCACCTTGTACCCGCCCGAACCGGGGGTATTCGCCGGGACGATCCGCTGGCTCAGCCCTGAGGTGTTGTCCTCCGTCGGCGCGGGCTCCGGCGCCGGACCCACCATCGAATCGGCCGGCGGCGGGTCGGTGATCTCGAGCCGGAACTTCGATGGAAACACCGGGGACACCGGGGCGTCGACCGAGTTTTTGTAGCCCGTGGTGCTCGTGCCCCAGAGCACCGCGACACGGACGTTCGCGGTCTGGCCGAGGTCCGCGCTCGTGCTAGCCACGCTGAGCTGTCCCTCGATCACGGCGAGCGGAGGCCGTTTGTCGACGTCGCCCAGGTCGCCGCACGCGAGGATCGACCCGAGACACCCCAGTGCAAGCATCAGCTTCGATTTCTGCATTGCATCGTCTCCAACCCTGATTCGCTTTGGAGCGAGCCAGTCGAATGAGCGCCGGCCGGTCGTGTACGAGACGACCGCACCGGGCGGATGTGGTGCCGAGCTCATCTCGGCTCCACGTCTTCGAGGACGCGTGAGGGCCATCGGGGTGTTAACGGAAAATGCACGGTCTCACGCTTCGGCGGTCGAAACGAGAGGCCGCGGCGAGGGAGAGCGACATCGTCGCTCTCCGGCGGGGATCCGGCTTCGCTGTCGCGTGGCGCCCGCGGAGAACCATCACCGCGGCTCGAGAGCCGGCGCGTTCGCATCGCATCGCATCGTTGCGCCCGTTCCGTGGCCAAGCGTCCTCGATGCTGCGCTCGCAGGGGGCGGCGTCGCGCATTCTTGGGGCCAGAGCGAACCTTGTCCCTCCCGGCGCCGGCGCGTATCCTCGCAAGGGGATTTTCACTCGTGCTCGATCTTCCCAACGCTCCACCGGTAAAGGTCGGCGAGCTTCTCGCATCGAAGTACCGGGTCGAGCGGATCCTCGGGATGGGTGGGATGGGCGTCGTCGTCGCGGCGACCCACCTCGATCTCGACCAGAAGGTCGCGCTCAAGTTCCTCCTTCCCGCGTCCGCCGAACGCCCTGGGCTCGTCGAGCGCTTCTCGAGGGAAGCGCGCGCGTCGGTGCGGCTGAAGAGCCCGCACGTGGCCAGGACACTCGACACGGGGCGACTCGAGAACGGGTGTCCGTTCATCGTGATGGAGTTCCTCGAGGGACGCGACCTCGACGCCGAGCTGAGCGCCCGGGGCGCGCCCTTTTCGGTGGAGGAGGCTGCGAGTTACGTGCTCCAGGCGTGCGACGCTCTCGCCGAGGCTCATGCTGCCGGAATCATCCATCGCGATCTGAAGCCGGCGAACCTCTTTCTCACCCGCGGCCACGACGGGCGCGACCACGTCAAGGTGCTCGATTTCGGCATCTCCAAGTTGACCGACCCAGCGGGCTCGAGCGAGTCGTCGCTGACGACCACGAGCACCGTGTTCGGTTCGCCGGCGTACATGTCGCCGGAGCAGATGCGCTCCTCCAAGGAGGTCGATGAGCGGACCGACATCTGGTCCATCGGCGTCGTCCTGTACGAGCTGCTCACGTGCAGGCTGCCGTTCGAGGCGCCGACTGCGCTCGAGATCGGCCTCAAGGCCAGCCAGGACGCGGCGCCTTCGCCGCGAGCTCTTCGCCCCGATCTTCCGGAAGCGCTCGAGTGGCTCATCCTCCGTTGCCTCGAGAAGGAGCCGCGCAACCGATTCGGGGGCGTTGGCGAGCTCGCCTCGGCGCTCGCGCCTTTCGCGCACGTTCGCGATCGCGCGATCGCAGAGCGGGTCGCCGACATCGCGAGAGCGGGGACCGGACGGCCGAGCGACGAGGCTGCCATGCTCGCGACGTCGATTCCGCCTGCCGCGACCTCGAATCGGTCGAACCTCGCGTTGGCCGAGACGCAGCTCGCGATCACGACGGAGACGAAGCCGGAGCCACGCGCCGTTCGCCCGCTCGCTTTCGCGCTCCTCTTCTCCGTTGCCATCGCGGTGCTCCTCCTCTTTCGTCACCGCGGGACCCCCGAGGCGGAGCCCAAGGCGAGCGATCTCGGCAATCAGCCGGGGACGGCCTCGGCAACGATCGATGAGGCGTCGCCATCGCCGTCGATCGGCTCCGCGACGAGCGCGGCCGACTTCGCAGCGCCTGCCGAGATCACGCCGGCAGCGGCGGGCTCTCCGGCGTCCGCCGCTGGCGGAGGTTCGGCGCGCGCGCCTGGTGCCGCCGCTTCGCCGGTCGGACATCGGCCATCCGTCTCGCCTGCGAAGTCGGGCCTCGTCCATCCGCCGCCGGCAGCGAGCTCGAGCGCGTCGATCTCCCAGGGCGGCGCGGACGCCGGCCGATTCTTCCGGGTGCGCGAGTGAGGCGCGTCCTCTTCTCGCGCATTCGCGCCGGGGCCGTGGGCGCAGCATTCGCGCTCGTGATGGTGACGTCGACCGCCCGAGGAGAGGACGCGAACGTTGCCGCTCGTCGCGTGCGTGCGCAGGAGCTGTTCGAGAGCGCGCTCTCCGACGTGGAATCCGGACGCTACGAGGCCGCGTGTCCCAAGTTCGCGGCGAGCCACGAGGCCGATCCGAAGACGAGCACGCTTCTCAACCTGGGGAGCTGCTACGAGAGCCTCGGTCGGATCGCGAGCGCCTGGGCCGCGTTTCGCGAGGCCGAGGGACTCGCTCGCAAAATCGGGCGCGCCGACCTCGAGACTGCCGCGCGGACCAACGCGGAGGGACTGGCGCCCAAGCTCGTCCGGCTGACCGTCGTGGTCCCGGAGTCCGCGCGCTCTCCGGGGCTCGTCGTGTCGCGCGACGGAAGCAAGCTCGCGTCGGCGGAGTGGGGCGTCGGCATCCCGGTCGACGACGGAGAGCACGAGATGTCGGCGGAGGCCCCCGGCCGCGTGCCGTGGCGCGCGCGGGTCCTCGTGCGAGGCGAGAGTCGGTCCGTCGAGGTCCCCGTGCTCGAGATCGCGCCTTCTCCTCCTCCGGCCGCCGCGGCGCCGACCGCACCGGCGCGCAGCGTGTCGTGGTGGACGCCGGCGCGAGCCACGGGTGTAGCGCTCGCCGGTGCCGGCGCGGCCTCGCTCATCACGGGGATCGTCCTCGGCTTCGTCGCGAAGGGCGACTACGACCAAGCGCGCTCTCTCTGCCGGGCCGTCGATGATTGTCCGGGGGATGCAGTGCGCGAGGCCACCGACGCTCGATCGCTCGCGAACGGCGCGACCGTCGCCATCGTGTCGGGCGCCGTGGTCGCCGCCGCAGGTGGCGCGCTGATCGTGTTTGCGCCACGCCCCTCTTCTCCGGATGAACGTGGCGCGCAGGCGCCCGTACGCGCGAGGCTGAGTGTCGGACCGACCTCGCTTGGAGTCGTCGGGCAATGGTGACGCGCATCCGCATCCTTCTCACGGGCGTCTCGCTCGCGCTCGCGAGCGGCGCGTGCGTGGCCGTCTTCGGCATGGACCCGCTCTCGGAGCGAGCCGCTACCGATGCCGGGGCGGACGACGTCGCGACGGCGGATGCACCGGACGAAGCCGCGGGGGCGTGCGGTGTCGACCGCATCGGGGAGGTCGGAAGGCCGCTCGAGTCTCCTCGAACGGAAGACGGCGGCACGGTCCTCTTCGCCTTGAGCTCGCTCGATCTGGGCATCAACCCCGCCGAGGGGCCTCCGGGGTTCGATCTCGATCGTCGGGTGACCTCCGATCTCGCCACGAGCAGCTGCGCTCTCCCCGATGCCGGTGACCCACGGGCGCTCCTGAGGTCCGTCGGCGATCCGCCGAGCGGGGTCGACAACACGACGTTCGCGCTGGTTCAGCTGCTCCGGAGCTATGTCGCCGCGTTCGACCCTACGCGCATCGACCTTCGGCTCCGCACCGGCTACTTCGGTCTCGTCTTCCGGATCGACGGATGGAACGGCGCCAAGAACGACGACGACGTCTCGGTGATGGCGTTCCCGACAATCGGCTACTGGCGTGTGCTGGACGCCGGCGTCCCCGAATGGAACGGCGAGTCGACCCGGCCGTTCGATCGCGACGCCGGAGATCTCCTGATGCCGGACGACCGCTTTCGCGCCGCCACGATCGGCTCGACCCTGCGCTCGGCGGAGGCGTGGATCAACGACGGCAGGCTCGTCGCGCGCTTCGATCGGCTCATGCTGCCGATCCGCTCGTCGGTCGACGACCTGCGCACGTTCGATTTCGACCTCCGCGATGCGTGGGTCGCGGCGACTGTCTCCTTTGGGAACAGCGACGTTGGGGCGTCGCTCTCCGACGGAGTCATCGGCGGTCGCGTGTCCGCCTCGTCCCTCCTCACGCAGATCAGCCTCGTCTATGACGAGCAGTCGGGGACGCACATCTGCTCGGGCGTCGTGGGGACGGCGAACATCCTCTGCGACGCTCGCGACATTCGCTTGTCGCATTGCGATGACGGCCGCGCACTTCGTTGCGATGGGCTCTCGTTCGGAGCGCGGTTCGATGCCTACCATCTGGATCAACTCGGACCGTTTCGAGGCCGCTACGACGCCGATTTCCGCGCCAAGGGGCAGGTGCCGCCGTCCGAGCGCTGTCCGGATGCGGGCAACGAACCGGCGCTCGACTGTCCGCAGTGATCGGCCGCGCTGCTCGAACCTCGCGAGGGGAGTGGCGTGGGAAATCGTGCTCAGCGAGCTTTCGGTGGACGTGAAGCCGGCTCGGGTGGAGAGGCATCGACGATCGTCTCACGGGGCTCACGCACGGTAGCCTCGCCGGCGGCTCCGGCGCCTTGCGCGCTCGCCGCGAGCACCTCCTTCGCCCAGTCCGCACGCCCGGTGGAGGGAACGAATCCTGCGTTGATCGCGCCGACGTGCGTAGGGTGGAGGGTCGCCTTCGCACGGAGCCCGTTGGCGCGCGCGAACGCAATCTCGTCCTCCAGCAACGCGGTGTCGTCGCGCGCGAAACACGGTGCGTCGATCGCCTGGACGCGTGCGGCAGCAGCGGCCGCCGCGATCCTGCATCGTGCCAGCTTCGACGCCATCGAGCCTCGCTGCGCGCCGGTGTCCGCCGCGTAGTCGCCTGCTCCGAACATCAGTCCCCAGATGCGCTTGCCGGCGGACGCGATCGCCTCCGCAGCGGAGACGCCCCGCGCGGATTCGATCATCGGCACGAGCGCGGAGGTCTTGCCCGCGCCTTCGAGGAGCGCCTCGATCTGCTCGACCTGCGCGCTCGCTTCGATCTTCGGCAGGACGACGAAGTCCGGAGCGACGGCCGTGTCGAGCAGCACTGCGAGGTCATCGAGCCCGAAGCGCGTCGCGGGTGAGTTGATGCGAATGGCGAGCAACGGCGGAGCCGGTGGCAGAGGTCCGGCGAGCAGCGCGCGGACAGCCTCACGCGAGGCGGGCTTCTCTTCCGGGGGCACCGTGTCTTCCAGATCGATGACCAAGACGTCGGCGCCGCTCTTGGCAGCGCTCTCGAGACGGTCGGGCCGCGCCGTAGTGAAGAGCCAGCTACGCTGACGACCCGAGCGGAGCGATTCGTGGCGGGCCGAAGGCCCATCTTTGCGGGTGTCGACGGACATGGCTTGCCCACCTCGTTGCACGCGTGCCCGTCGTCAATGTCGTGCCGACCCTTGCCGCAAGCAATCCGGTTCGATCTCGGTATTCGCTGCTGCGCTTCACGCTCTTCGCGAGTAGCGCCGTGCGCTCGAGGCGGTGGCCGTCACGACGAGCCGCGGGACGGAGGCTCGTGTGCTCGTCGTACGAGCTGCGTTTCATTTCGAGGGCGGCGGGGGCGATGGTTCCAACGTCCGAGAATCAAAGGTCTATCGGCGATGTTGCTGGGGGGCATGGCGCGGCGCCTCATTCGCGCTGCACCTGTGTACGGTCATGCTCTCGAGGTCGCTGGTGCTTCTCTCGATCCTGGTCGCCTTCACGGCCGGGTTCGCGGTCGCGCGGAGGTCGAGCCTCCCGCGCGACATCATCAGTGCGCTCGCCAACAGCGCACGGTCGGTCCGTGCCGCGCTCGCGCAGCGCACGGGATCGCTCCGTGACGAGCCTCCCGTCCTGGTTGTGGCGCAAGCGCCGGCGTTGCCGCCCGAAAACGCTGCCGTCCGACCGGCGACCTGCGAACCCGAGCCCATCGACGAGCCAGCCTTGGACGTGAAGGCGGCGATCGAAGCGGCGACGAACGCGGATGCGAGCGCGCCGGTCGAAGCTCCGCTCTCGCCGACGATGCTCGCGTCGAGCGTGCGCTTCGATCCGGTGACGCCGCGCGGGACGCCGTCGGTGGAGCTCGAGCTCCACACGCCGGAGTGGAGGGCCGCGATGGCCGCTGTCGGTGAGCGGTTCGCCGCGTCGTCCTGCATCGTTCTCCGTGTCCGCCCGCTGCTTTCGCAGCGGCTGGTACGCTGGCAAGATGGCGGGGCGCAGTGACGTTGCGCGCGCGCTCTCGATGGGACGGGGCGGCGTCTTCGCTCCGTCGTAGGGCAGGGAACATGGAGCCACATCGCACCGCTCGAAGGTCACAACGCGTCGTCGCTCTCCTCTGCGTGCTCACGCTCGCCTGCGGGGATGGGGACGGCGGTCAGCCGAGCGGCGGAACGCCCGGCGGGGGAGACGGCTGCAGCGAAGGTTTCGGGCGTGCGGGCGATGGGACGTGCGAGCCGCTCGTCTTCGCCGGGGATTGCCCCGCCGGCGCGCGTCCGGCGCTCGGCCATGCCGACTGTCAGCCTGTCGGATGGCAGGAGTGTCCCGACGGCTTCGAGCGCGATCCGAGCGGCTGGGGCTGCGCGCCGATCCTCCCGTCGGCGGCCTGCACCGGCGCGACGCGCGAGGCCATCGGGCAAACGGCATGCGTTCCGCTCGGCGATTGCGCGGCTGTCTTCCCGCCCGCGGGAGCGAACCTTTTCGTGAGCCCTTCGGGGCCGCTCGACGCGACGCACTTCCGCCGGATCGGCGACGCGCTCGGGGCGTCGAAGGCGGGCGACGTCATCGCCGTCGACGAGGGCGTCTATCCAGAGGCGCTCGAGTTGAAGCGGAACGTCACCATCGCGGGGCGATGCGCCGAGCGCGTGCGGCTCGACGGCGGGAGCACGGCGACGACCCCGGCGATCGTGTCCGACGCGTCGTCGGCGATCGTGCGCGGCGTCTCGATCTCCGGCTGGTCCACCGGCGCGAGCGTCGAGCGGGGGAGCATCACGTTCGAGGACGTGTTGTTCGAGCACGACAGCGATGTCGGCCTCGCAGTGTACGACGGCGCTAGTGCGAAGCTCGTGCGCTCCGTCGTGCGTGACACGTACGCGCGTGCCGGCTCCTCCGGGATCGGGATCCAGGCGATCTTCGGCGCCCGGGTCGAGATCGTCGAGAGCGTCATCGCGAAGAACGAAGGTGGCGGCGTGCTCGTCGGGGAGAAGGGATCGAACGTCGTCGTCGACGGGAGCGTCTTTCGCGACAACGAGTCCGATCGCCAGGGCAGGTTCGGTCTCGGCCTCAACGTCACCGCGAGCGCGACGGCGAAGGTGACGAGGAGCGCGTTCCTGGAGAACCGCCGTGCCGGTCTTCGCGCCGGACCGAAGACCGAGGTCGAGATCGAGGACGTCGTCGTTCGTGGGACGCGTGGCGAGGAGAGCGGCAGCGTCGGCATGGGCTTCTTCGCGCTCGACGGGGCGACGGTGTCGGCGAAGCGCTTCGGCGTGGTCGCGAGTGCCGGTCCCGCGATCACCGTGCTCCTCGGTGCGACGGCGAAGGTTGAGCAGGCGACGCTGCGATCGATCACGGGTGACGCCGACGGTGACCTCGGGAACGGCGCTTACGTGTTCGAGAAGGGGAAGCTCGAGCTCGACGATACGGCGATCGTCGAGGCCGGACGTTCGGGGATCGATGCCTTCGACGAGGGGACGACGCTCGCGGTGAGCCGGAGCCTCGTCACCGGCACACGCCCGTCGTACGGAACGAAGATGGGCGTCGGCGTCTCGATCGCGAAAGGGGCCGTCGCCGCGATCACGGATTCGTCCGTCGTCGCCAACCGTCACTCGGGCATCTACCTCTGGCAGGGCGGCGCGATCGATCTCTCGGGCGTCCTCGTTCGCGCGACGACGCGGGAGATCTTCGAGGACCGTCTCGGGCATGGCCTGTTCGCGCAGGATGCGGTCCACGTGACGGTCGAGCGCTCGGCGATCGACGGCAACGCGGGCGTCGGCATCGCGATCGCCGGCTCGCCCGCGCTCGTGCGGACGTCCTTCGTCCGGTCGAACTCGATCGGTATCCACGTCCAGGATGCAGCGCTGCGCGAGGAGGCCGACGCGACGGAGATCACACCAGGCGAGGTGATCGTCACGACCGACACGACCTTCGCCGGCAACGCGACGAAGGTGGGCTCGGGTGTCCTGGCCTTGCCGGATCCGCCCACCACGAAGGAGCCGTAGCCCCGCGTCGATGCGAAACTCCTGCAACCGGGGGGCCGATATCCGGTTCGCCGAGCGCACCGGGAGTCCGGGTACGTCGCCCCTCGTCACGCTCCTCGAGAGCCCCGACTCGACGGTGCGCATGCGGAAGAACGCCGGGAACGTGATCGACACGGCGGGCGCGAAGTCGATCAAAGACTCGATCCAGGCGCGCACCAGTCCGTGAGCCGAGCGTCGCGCGCCCGCAGGCGGGCGAGCGGCACCGCCTGCGCTCAGGATGAGCTCGTCCGAACACGACGGCTCGAGCTTCGGGGCGCGACTGCCCACGCGATGCCTGCGCGCGTCCTTGCGGTGCTAGGTTGTGCCTGCCTCGAGCGCCTCATGTGGATCTTCGCCTACGGCTCGCTGATCTTCCGGCCTTCGTTCACGTTCATCGAGAAGCGTCGCGCGTACGTGAAGGGATGGGCGCGCCGGTTCTGGCAAGGCTCTCCCGATCATCGCGGCGTGCCCGGTGCGCCGGGACGCGTCGTCACGCTCGTACCGAACGGCGACGAGGCTTGCGGCGGCTGCGCCTATCGGATCGATCCGCACCTCGCTCCCGAGATCTTCGCCGCGCTCGACATCCGCGAGCAGGCCGGCTTCGTGAGGCGGAGCCTCGCGCTTCACGGCGAGCCCCACGAACGGGCGTTTGCGGAGGGGATCACGTGGGTCGCCGGTGAAGCCAACGAGCACTTCCTCGGGCCGATGCCGGAGCGTGACATCGCGGCGTACATCCGTGGGCGAAGCGGGCCGAGCGGAACGAACGCCGACTACGCGCTCCGTCTCCTCGACGCGCTCCGCGCCCTCGAGATCGTGGACGCTCATGTCGAGGAGATTGGTCGCCACCTCGCAGACGATGGCGCCCTCGACGCCCAACGGTGATTGAGACGATCGCGGCGTCCGTACCGCCGCCACGAACACTCGCTGGTGCTCGCTGAAGTGCGCTCCAGCCCGTTGGCGCCACCCACCCTGGTGGCAGGTTCATCCGCGACGAGCCGTCACGTGTGGTATTGGTTCGGCCAGGGTGGACGCGCCGAGGGTGAGCGGACTCCCAGTCAAGCCGAGCAACGACGCCGTCTCGTGGGCGGACACCCAGCTGGGGCTTCGCTGCTTTCGTAGCGTCCGTCAGGCTCGTCTCGGCGTGTGGTGCGCTACGGTTGCATCGTTGCGTCCTCGTTTGCGTCGCCGTGCCGGCCAGCATGTCAGGATGCTCCTTCCTGCGGCGTGTGCCTTCGTCGCGTCCTCGGCGATCACGGGGCGGGCGTTCGGTGAGGTGTCGTTCGCGCTGTCCTGGCACGGAACGAGATCGCCCGCGTGTGTTACCGAGCCGGCCCTGCGCGAGGCGGTCGCGCGCAAGCTCGGGCGCAATCCGTTTGCGGAGCTGGAGCGAGCCCAGATCCACATCGAAGGCGAGGAGAGCCCCGCGGGGAGCGATCGGTTCCGAGCGCGCGTGACGCAGACGGATCAACGGGGCGTGGTCCTCGGCTCACGTGAGCTCGAGCCCCAGGCCTGCGCGAGCCTGCTCCGCGCGGCGACGCTCGTCGTTGCGCTCATCATCGATCCCGACGGAAGCGGCGGTCGTGGTGAAGGCGAACGAGATCGGAAGAGCACACGTCTGAACTCCAGTCACATCACGATCTCGTATGCCGTCTTCTGCTTGAAAAAAAAAAAACAATGGCTCTTGTCAAGTTGATTGCCACAGAAACCTCTAATCTCACTTCTACTCAGTGGAGCTTCGGTGCCGGGACGAGGCCGGAAGCCGCCCAGCCGATGAGGCAGCCCACGCAAAGCGGCCCGAGCGCGGCCGGTCCGATCAACAGAACGGCGATCAGCATTGCCGCGATCGGCCGGCCCATACCGACCGTCAGCGCGGCCGACATGCCGGCAACGAGAGCGACCGTCACAGGAATCTGCGGAACTAGCACCAGCGTGGCCGCACCTGCCGCGGCGCCGATGAACAGCAAGGGAAAAGCCGCCCCTCCGCGCCAGCCGGAGGCCAGGCACAGGGCCAGCGCGAGCGCCTTGAGGAAAGCCAACACCAGCAAGGCCCCCATGCCGGCGTCCTTCGCCCAGCCTAGCATCGCGTCCAGTTCGTGATGGCCGGAGAACAGCAAGATCGGGAAGCACGCGGCCAAGGCGGCAAAGAGCGCCGTCCCAACAATAGTCTGCAGATGAATGTTGCCGAGTCGGCCGAGCTGCTTTTCGATCTGCGGAAGGACCAGCACGAAGAGAAGACCAAGCGCCGCACCAACTAGGGCGGGCAGCATAGCTTCGAGTTTTTTTTTTTTAATGATCCGGCGACCACCGAGATCTACACTCTTTCCCTACACGACGCTCTTCCGATCTCGATCGCCAGCACGTCGCTGCGGTCTGTCTCCAGCCGGCGGACCGCCGGCACAGTGTCGAGTGGGCGCATGGGCTGCTCCGCGGCTGTTGCGAACGGGCTGGCTCGAAGCCAAACACTGACTGGAACACACGAAAGGCGCTTCCTGTTCCCCGCTGCCGCGCTATAGGTGCCGTGCAACGCAGCCGGGACCGGGGCCAGATGCAAGCCAAACTCTCCGTCAACCTCAACGCCATCGCCATGCTGCGCAACCGCCGCGACCTGCCGTGGCCGAGCGTGACCGGGCTCGGCCGCATCGCGCTTCAGGCCGGCGCGCATGGGCTGACCGTACATCCGCGCCCCGACGAGCGACATGTGCGGCGCGCGGACGTGCCCGCGCTCAGGGCGCTGATCGACGACGAGTTCCCGCAGGCCGAGTTCAACATCGAGGGCTATCCGACCGAGGATTTCCTCAAGCTGGTCGAGGCGGCACAGCCGGAGCAGGTGACGCTGGTGCCGGACGACCCGGCGCAGCCGACCTCCGACCACGGCTGGGACTTCCTCGCCGACCGCGAGATGCTGGTGCCCATCGTGAGGCGGCTGAAGAAGGGCGGCATGCGCGTGTCGCTGTTCGCCGAGCCGGACGCTTCCGAGGCACAGGTCGCGGCGGCGAAGGCGATCGGCGCCGACCGGATCGAGCTCTACACCGGCCCCTACGGCGCCTGCTACGAAGATTCCGCCCGCGCGGGCAAGGAGCTGGAAAAGCTCGGGAAAACGGCCGCGCGCGCCAGGGCGGCGGGGCTGGAGGTGAACGCCGGCCACGACTTGACCGTCGCCAACCTGCCGCCGCTCACCAAGGCCATCCCGCAGCTTGCCGAAGTGTCGATCGGCCATGCGCTGACGGCGGACGCGCTGGAATACGGCATGGCCGGCACGGTGCAGAGGTTCCTCAAGGCGCTGGGGCGGTAGGCGGCGCTGCCGTTTACCCCCACCCCTGACCCCTCCCCACAAGGGGGAGGGAGACGCTGTCATCGCTGTTCAGGCTAAACTTCATCGAAATTTGCGCATGCAGTGCCGGGTCCAGGTCTCCCTCCCCCTTGTGGGGAGGGGCTAGGGGTGGGGGGCCGCCGCGCAGCGGCGATGGAGTGGGGGGTAGGCAGGCGGGCGGAGCGGCCTAAGCCCGTTCCTCCCAGATCTTCGCCAGCTCGACGATGGTCGCCACGGCCTTTTCCATGTCCTGCCGGCTCACCCATTCGAGCGGGGAGTGGAAGGCGTGGCCGCCGGCGAAGATGTTGGGGCAGGGCAGGCCCATATGGGAGAGCCGCGAGCCGTCGGTGCCGCCGCGGATCGATCCCAGCACCGGCTCCATGCCGGCGCGGCGGACGGCCTCGACAGCATAATCGACGATCTGCGGCGTGCGGTCGAGCACGACCTTCATGTTGCGGTACTGCTCGGTGACGGCGAAGGTGTAGGAGGAGCCGGGATAGGCCTTCAGCACGTCGCGGACGATCTCCTCCAGCAGCTTCTCCTTCCGCGCCAGCCCGGCCTCATCGAAATCGCGGACGATGAGGCTGATCGCGGCCTTCTCCATGGAGCCGGAGAGGTCGGTCGGGTGGATGAAACCCTGCCGGTCCTGCGTCGTCTCGGGCGCGGCGTCCTTCGGCAGGCGGGCGACGATTTCCGCCGCGATCCGAACCGCGTTCTCCATCTTCCCGTAGGCGAAGCCGGGATGGATCGCGACGCCGAAAATCGCGATGTCGACGCGGTCGGCCGAAAACGTCTCGGTCTCGATCGTGCCGGCCGTGCTGCCGTCGAGCGTGTAGGCGAAATCGGCGCCGAGTTTTTCCAGGTCCACCTTGTCGACGCCGCGGCCGATCTCCTCGTCGGTGGTGAACAGCAGCCGGATCGCGCCGTGGCGGATGGCGGGGTTGTCGACCAGCAGCTCGGCGGCCGCGACGATCTCGGCTATGCCGGCCTTGTCGTCGGCGCCGAGCAGGGTGGTGCCGTCGCTGGTGACGATGTCGTTGCCGATCTGGTTGGCGAGCTCGGGATTGTCGGCGAGCCGGATCACCTGCTTCGGGTCGCCCGTCAGCCGGATGTCGCCGCCGCGGTAATTCTCCACGATCTGCGGCTTGACGCCGGTGCCGGAGAAGTCCGGTGCGGTGTCCATGTGGGCGCAGAAGCAGATCACCGGCACGCGCCTGGCGGTGTTGGCCGGCACGGTGGCGTAGACGTTGCCGTGCTCGTCGAGATGCGCGTCGGTCAGCCCGATCGCCAGCAGCTCGCCGACCAGCAGGCGGCCGAGATTCCGCTGCTTGTCGGTCGAAGGCTGGGAGGGCGAGCGCGGGTCGGACTGGGTGTCGATCGCGACGTAGCGCAGGAAACGTTCGAGGACGGTGCTGTTCACGGCCTGATCCGGTGAGGGTTGCTTCGGGCGGACAGGTTTAGCCTTTTCCACCGCAAAAGGCACGGGGCGCCAGCGCCGCCGTCCCTTTCGGAACGGGCCGCGCCGTGCGGCGTTTCTCCGGACGTTCGGCGGGCAGCCCGGCGATTCCGCATGGCTCGGTTGCGAGCCGCCCGGATTCAGCATTGGTTGCTGCACCGCAACAAGACTAGGAAGCCCCGCCCGATCAACCGTGAGCGGCAGATCGTCTGTCGCGGATGAATGGACACTCGACCTGGCGTCCCCGACGAGGCAGCCGCCGACGGGACAACCGAGCACCCGGCCCGCCGGCCGGGCCTTGCGCCGCTCGCCCTCGGCGCGGTCGGCGTCGTCTACGGCGACATCGGAACCAGCCCGATCTACGCGCTGCGCGAGGCGCTGAACGCGATCGCCGACGGCGCGCGGCCGAGCGACGGGCAGGTGATCGGCGTGCTGTCGATCATCATGTGGTCGCTGACCATCATCGTGTCGGTCAAATACGCCCTGCTGATGCTGCGCGCCGACAATCGCGGCGAGGGCGGCACGCTGTCGCTGATGGCGCTGGCGCGCCGCGGGCGGCCCGGCTTCGGCCGTGCCATCCTGCTGCTCGGCATGGCCGGCGCGTCGCTGTTCTTCGGCGACGCGCTGATCACGCCGGCGATCTCGGTGCTGTCGGCGGTCGAAGGGCTGGAGGTGTCGACGCCGGCGATCGCCGAGTTCGTCGTGCCGATCACGGTGGTGATCCTGGTCGTGCTGTTCTCGGTGCAGCGCTTCGGCACGGCGAGGGTCGCGGGCGTGTTCGCGCCGCTGATGACGCTGTGGCTGCTGGTGCTGGCCGGGATCGGCCTGTGGCACGTCGTGATGAACCCGGCCGTGCTGTGGGCGCTCAACCCGCTCGAGGCCGTGCGCTTCCTCGTCGAGCACAGCGGCGTCGCGCTCGCGGTGATGGGCGCGGCGTTCCTCGCCGTCACCGGCGCGGAAGCGCTCTATGTCGACCTCGGGCATTTCGGCCGCAGGCCCATCATGCTCTCCTGGTTCGGCCTCGTCTTCCCGGCGCTGGTGCTCAATTATCTGGGGCAGGGCGCCTATCTGATCTCGCATGACGGGCCGATCGGGCTGCCTCTGTTCGAGATGGTGGCCGGCTGGGCGAGCCTGCCGCTGGTGATCCTCGCCACGCTGGCGACGGTGATCGCCAGCCAGGCGGTGATCAGCGGCACCTATTCGATGACGCGGCAGGCGATCCAGCTCGGCCTGCTGCCGCGGCTGGCGATCCTGCACACGTCGGAGACGCAGTCGGGCCAGATCTACATGCCGCAGATGAACCTGATGCTGCTCGTCGGCGTGCTCGTGCTGGTCGTCGGCTTCGGCTCCTCGTCCGACCTCGCCTCGGCCTACGGCATCTCGGTGACCGGCGAGATGGTGGTCTCCAGCCTGCTGCTGTTCTTCGTCATCTGGGGCTGCTGGCACAGGCCGGCCGGGCTGGCGGCGCTGATCGTGGCGCCGCTGCTGGCGCTCGACCTCGTCTTCCTCGGCGCCAACCTGCTGAAGATCGCGCAGGGCGGCTGGATCTCGGTGGCGGTGGCGGCGACGGTGATGCTGATCGCGCTGACCTGGCGGCGCGGCAGCAGCATCCTGTTCAACAAGACGCGCAAGTCCGAGGTGCCGCTGTCGCTGCTGACCGAGAGGCTGGGCGCCAAGCCGCCGACGGTGGTGCCCGGCACGGCGGTGTTCCTCACCAGCGACCCGGACAGCGCGCCGACGGCGCTGCTGCACAGCCTCAAGCACTACCACGTGCTGCACGAGAAGAACGTGATCCTGACCGTGGCGGCCGAGGACCAGCCCTACGTGCCGGAGCGCGAGCGCGTCGAGATCGAGCCGATCAACGACCTGTTCATGCGGGTGAAGCTGCGCTTCGGCTACATGGAGCAGCCCAACGTGCCCAAGGCGCTCGCCATCTGCCGCAGGAAGGGGCTGAAGTTCGACATCATGACGACGTCGTTCTTCCTGTCGCGGCGCTCGCTCAAGGGCTCGCGCAACTCCGGCATGCCGCTGTGGCAGGACAAGCTCTACATCGCGCTGGCGCGCAACGCCTCCGACGCCACCGCCTATTTCCAGATCCCCACCGGCCGGGTGGTGGAGATCGGCACGCAGATCGTCCTGTGAGCGGCTAGCGGCGCGGGCAGGCCGCGCCGCCGCAGCGCTCAGCCGGCGAAGGCGGCGCGGTTGGCCTCCAGGAAGGCCTTCAGCGACTGCGGCTTGCGGCCGGTCAGCTTCTCGACGTCGCCGGTGACGTCGCCGAGATGGCCCTCGCGGGTCGCGGCCTCGAAGGAGATCAGCATCGGCACGATCGCCTCCGGCACGCCGCCCGCCTTCATGCCGCCGGCAAGCTGCCCGTCGCTCAGGTGGACGACCTTCACGGGCTTGCCGGAAATACCGGCCGCCAGCGCGGCGATCTCGTCGTTGGAGAACGCCTCGGCGCCGCTCAGCGTGTAGACGGCGCTGCCGGAGGGCGGGTTGGCGAGGGCCGCGGCGATCGCCGCCGCGATGTCGGCGCGCGAGACGAAGGCGGTGCGGCCCTTGCCGGCGGAGCTGTACCACTCGCCGGTCGAGACCGCGCGCGGCAGCGAGCCGAGCAGGTTCTCCGCGTACCAGCTATTGCGGAAGATCAGGTAGGGCAGGCCGGTCGCCTTCACCGCCTGCTCGGAGCCGTAGTGGTCGGGCGCGAAGCTGACCTTCGAGACGTCCGCGGCCGGCAGCGAGGTATAGGCGATGCGCTTGACGCCGGCCTTCGCCGCGATCTCGATCGCCGCCTTCTGCTGGCGCAGGCGGGTGCCGGCGCCGTCGATCGCGTCGGTCGAGATGACGAGCAAGGTGCCGGCGCCGGCGAAGGCCTTCTCCAGCCCGGCCGGGTCGTCGAAGTCGATCCGGCGGACGGCGACGCCGCGGGCGGCGAGGTCGGCCAGCCTGTCGGGGTTGCGGGTGCCGGCGACGATGCGCGCCGGCGGCACGCGCTGCGCGCCGATGAGGTTGTCGATGACGGCGCGGCCGAGATGGCCCGAGGCGCCGGTGACGAAGATCGTGTCGGTCATGGCTGACTTTCCTGCTGCGGTGTGGCTTGCTCTCATATCGAGACCAGCACTAAAATGGAGATTGAGGCGGTTTCGTAAAGAAGGCAGTTCCGCCTCGGGTGGTTACCCGAAAGGAACCGGCATGGACGCCACGATCGTATCGGCCCGGCGCAAGATCGAGCTCTACAGGGCCGACGCCGCCAGCGGCGGGCTCGCCAACTGCCCGGTGCGCAACGTGCTGCAGGGCATCTTCGGCAAGTGGAGCACGCTGCTGGTGATGGCGCTGGCGGAGCGGCCCTACCGCTTCGGCGAGCTGCGGCGGCTGGTGCCCGACATCTCGCAGCGCATGCTGACGCAGACGCTGTGCGACCTGCAGCGCGACGGCTATGTCGGCCGCGAGGTGTTCGCCACCACGCCGCCGAGCGTCGAATACAGCCTGACCGACCTCGGGCGGTCGATGTACGATTCGCTGCAACATCTGCTCATGTGGGCCGAGGGAAATGCCGGCAGGGTGAAGGCCGCGCGCGAGGCCTTCGACCGCGCCGGCGCCTGACGCGGCTTGAACGGCCGGGCCGGCCGGCCTATGTGAGGGCCCAGACCAGCCGGGAGACGCGCGACGATGTGATTTTGCCCCGACAGCAAGCCTGAACGCATTGCCATCGGAGAAATCATGTCCGCATCCATCACGCTCGCCGGCGTGGGCTGGTCCCTACCGGACGGCCGCCCGCTCCTCGAAAACATCGACCTCACCTTCCAGCGCGAACGCGCCGGCCTCGTCGGCCGCAACGGCGTCGGCAAGACGACGCTGCTCCGGCTGCTGACGGGCGAGCTGACGCCGCAGGCCGGCAGCGTCTCCGTCACCGGCCGGCTCGGCGTGCTGCGCCAGAACCTCGCGCCGGCGCCGGGCGAGACGGTCGCCGACCTTTTCGGCGCACGCGCCGCGCTCGACCTGCTGCGACGCGCGGAGAGCGGCGAGGCGAACGCGGAGGAACTTGCCGAGGCGGATTGGACGCTGGAGGCGCGGATGGAGGCCGCGCTGGCGCGTGTCGGGCTGGCGGCCAGCCCCGACACGCCGCTCGACCGGCTGTCGGGCGGCCAGCGGACGCGGGCCGCGCTCGCCGCGCTGGTGTTCGGCGAGCCGGATTTCCTGCTGCTCGACGAGCCAACCAACAATCTCGACCGCGAGGGACGCGCGGCGGTGATCGCGCTGCTTGCCGGCTGGCGGGCCGGGGCGATCGTGGTCAGCCACGACCGCGAGCTGCTGGAGACGATGGACGCGATCGTCGAGCTGACCACGCTGGGGGCGGCGCGCTACGGCGGCAACTGGAGCGCCTACCGGGCGCGCAAGGCGCTGGAGCTGGCCTCGGCCGAGCACGATCTCGCGCATGCCGAGCGCGAGGTGGCGGAGATCGCGCGGGCGGCGCAGGCGCGGGCCGAGCGGCAGGACCGGCGCGACCGCGGCGGCCGCCGGAAGGCGGCGAAGGACGACGAGCCGCGCATCCTGCTCGGCACCTGGAAGCGCCGCGCGCAGGAGACGCGGGGCGAGGCCGCGCAGCTCGCCGAACGGCAGCGGGCGCAGGCGCAGGAGGCGGCGGCCGAGGCGCGGGCGCGCATCGAGGTATTGCAGCCGCTGTCGGTCTCGCTCGCGCCGACCGGCCTGCCGGCCGGGCGCACGGTGCTCAGGGTCGACCGTGTGACGGCCGGTTACGAACCGGGGCGGCCGGTGCTGGAGGGCTTCTCCATGCAGTTGACCGGGCCGGAGCGTGTCGCGGTCACCGGGCCGAACGGGTCGGGCAAGACGACGCTGCTCGCGCTGCTGACCGGCCGGCTGGCGCCGTGGACGGGCACGGTCGAGGTGCGCGTGCCGTGTGCGCTGCTCGACCAGGAGGTCGGGCTGCTCGAGCCGGGCGCCTCGATCCTCGACAATTTCCGCCGGCTCAACCCGGAGGCCGACGTCAATGCATGCCGCGCGGCGCTGGCGCGCTTCATGTTCCGGGCGGACGCGGCGCTGCAACGGGTCGACACGCTGTCGGGCGGGCAGAAGCTCAGGGCCGGGCTCGCCTGCGTCGTCGGCGGGGCGCGGCCGCCCGAACTGCTGATCTTCGACGAGCCGACCAACCATCTCGACATCGAGGCGATCGAGGCGGTGGAGGCCGGCCTGCGCTCCTATGACGGCGCGCTCTTGATCGTCAGCCACGACGAGGCTTTCCTTGCCAATGTCGGCGCGACGCGGCGAATCGCGCTCGGGAGGGGCGGGCCATCTTGAAGACACTCGACATCGCGGTCGTCGGCGCCGGGCCGGCGGGGCTGGCGGCGGCGCTGTTCCTGCACCGCGCGAGGCACAGGGTGACGGTGGTCGAGCGCTTCGACCAGCCCAGGCCGCTCGGCTCCGGCCTGATCCTGCAGCCGACCGGGCTCGCCGTGCTCGGCGCGCTCGGGCTGCGCGAGGAGATCATGGCGCTCGGGAGCCGCATCGACCGGCTCTACGGCGCCGACGCGGCCAGCGGACGCACCGTGCTCGACGTGCGCTACGACGCGCTCAGGAGCGGCGCGCATGGGCTGGCGGTGCACCGCGCGGCGCTGTTTTCCGTGCTGCACCGCGCGGTGGCCGCCGAGGGTATCGCGATCGCCACCGGCAGCGAGGTGGCCGGGCTGGACGACCGCGGCGGGCGGCCGGCGCTGCTCGGCGCGCAGGGGCGGTCGCTCGGCGGCTTCGACCTCGTGGTCGACGCCAGCGGCGCGCGCTCGCCGCTGCGGGGCCTCTCGCGCGTGCCGGCCGAGCCGCGGCCGCTCGCCTATGGCGCGTTCTGGGCCTCGCTCGACTGGCGCGACGGCTTCGACGCGAACGCGCTGACGCAGCGCTACCGCCGCGCGCGGGTGATGATCGGCGTGCTGCCGATCGGCCGGCGCGAGGCCGGCGGGCCGCAGATGGCCGCCTTCTTCTGGAGCCTGAAGCCGGCAGACGCCGAGCGGGTGAAGGCGGCCGGGATCGAGGCCTGGAAGGCCGAGGTCGCGCGCCACTGGCCGGAGGCTGCGGCCTATACCGGGCAGGTGGGCGGCTTCGACCAGCTCACGCTGGCGCGCTACGGCCACCATACGCTCGTCTATCCGGCCGGCCGCGGCATCGCCTTCATCGGCGACAGCGCCCACTCGACCAGCCCCCAGCTCGGGCAGGGCGCCAACATGGCGCTGCTCGACGCGGCGGCGCTGGCCGCGAGCCTCGCCGCCGAGGACGACGTCCCCGACGCGCTCGACGCCTATTGCCGCGCGCGACGCTGGCATGTGCGCGTGTTCCAGGGGCTGTCTTTCGTCTTCACGCCCTTCTACCAGTCCGATTCGCGGCTGCTGCCCTTCCTGCGCGACACGCTGGTGGCGACGGTGGCGCGGGTGCCGCCGGCGCCGCGGCTGCTGGCGGCCATGGTCGCCGGCACGATCGTCGATCCGCATGTGGAATTGCGTGCAGGCGTTGCAGCGGCGCCATCGACGGTTGCGCGCGGTTCCGCTACGGAAGGGGCAGGCACGCGACAGGACGCGGCGCCGAGCTAGCTTGCCCTTGCGGTGGAGGAAATCGAGAATGTCGTTCCGCAGTCTGATCCGGTCGGCCGCCCTGGCCGGCCTTTGCGTGGTGGCCGCGTCGCTCGCCTGGGCCGACGCGACGGTGCCCGAGGCCGACATAGACGGCGCGGCCGACAACCCGGCCGTCAAGCGCTACGAAGGCTCCTTCATCGTCTACCACGACAAGCTCGACTACACCGACTTCACCGCGCCGCTGTCGCCGCTGAAGCGCGACGCCGACCCGGACAAGCGCGACCAGAACAACAACGCCGTGTTCAAGCCTGAGAAGGAGATCGAGCTCGAAGGCACGCTGACGCGGCTGGTCTACGTGCTGCCCGAAGGGCGCTCGCCGCTCGAGGTGCTGCGCAACTACCAGGACGTGATCGAGGCGGCCGGCGGCGAGGTCGTGTTCGAGTGCAAGAAGGAGGATTGCGGCGGCGACGTGCAGTCGGGCGCCGACCGCGGCGGCGGCGACATGAGCTTCACGCAGTTCTTCTTCCACGCCAGCGACCTGAAGATGGAGGACTTCTCCAACGCCTCCTGCGCGGTCAATTCCGACATGACCGACCTGCGCTACCTGACCGCGCGGCTGCCGCGCGAAAGCGGCGACGCCTATGCGACCGTGCAGACCTTCCAGATGCTGGACGACCTCTACTGCAAGGCGATCAACGGCCGCACCATCGCCATCGTGCACGTGCTGGAGCCCAAGCAGCGCGACAAGAAGATGGTGGTGGTCGAGGCCAAGAAGATGGAGGCTGCGCTGACGACGAGCGGCTCGGTGTCGCTCTACGGCATCTTCTTCGATTTCGACAAGGCCGACATCAAGCCGGAGTCGGAGCCGACGCTGAAGGAGATCGGCAAGCTGCTGACCGACGAACCGAAGCTCGCGGTCGTCGTCGTCGGCCACACCGACAACAAGGGCGCGTTCGACTACAACGTGGCGCTGTCGGCCAAGCGCGCGGAGGCTGTGAAGCAGGCGCTCACGTCGCGCTACGGCATCGACGCGGGCCGGCTGACGGCCGCCGGCGCCGGCATGATGGCGCCGGTCGCGACCAACGACACGGAAGAGGGCCGGGCGAAGAACCGCCGCGTCGGGCTGGTCAAGCTGAACTGACGGGATGGGGCGGCGGCAATCGCACTGGAAATCGCGCGACGCCCTTACCCCCACCCCTGACCCCTCCCCACAAGGGGGAGGGGGACGCTGTCATCGCTTTCGGCGATAACAACATCGAAGTTTGCGCCTTACAGTGCCGGGTCAAGGTCTCCCTCCCCCTTGTGGGGAGGGGTCAGGGGTGGGGGTAAACCGCCGTGCGATATGGCAGGGAGCGAAGGCGATGAGCGGCGAACTTGTGCTGGTGACGGGCGGGTCGGGCTTCATCGGGGCGCACTGCATCATGCGGCTGCTGGCCGACGGCCACATGGTGCGCACCACCGTGCGCTCGCGGGCGCGCGAGGCGGACGTGCGCGAGATGCTGCGCAGGGCCGGCGCCGAGCCCGGCGAGCGGCTGGAGTTCGCCGAGGCCGACCTGACGTCCGACGCGGGCTGGGCGGAGGCGGTCGCCGGCTGCGCCTACGTGCTCCACGTCGCCTCGCCCTTCCCGGTCAACCAGCCGCGCGACGCGGACGAGCTGGTCCGCCCGGCGCGGGAGGGGACGCTGCGCGTGCTGAAAGCCGCGCGCGACGCCGGCGTGCGGCGCGTCGTGCAGACCTCCTCCTTCGCGGCGGTGGGCTACGGCCACCCGGAGCGCGCCACACCCTTCGACGAGACGGACTGGACGAACCTCGACGGGCCGGGCGTGACCGCCTACGTGAAGTCGAAGACGCTGGCCGAGCGCGCCGCGTGGGACTTCGTCGCGCGCGAGGGCAGCGGGCTGGAACTCGCCACGGTCAACCCGGTCGGCGTGCTCGGGCCGGTGCTCGGCAGGGACCTGTCGTCCTCGGTCGAGCTGCTGAGGAGCCTGATGGAGGGCGCGGTGCCGGCCGCGCCGCGCACATGGTTCGGGCTGGTCGACGTGCGCGACGTCGCCGACCTGCACGTGCGCGCCATGACGAGCCCGGCGGCGAAGGGCGAGCGCTTCATCGCCACCGGCGGCGATTTCCTCTCGGTGATCGAGATGGCGCGTATCCTCAGGGCCGAGGCCGGCCCGCTGGGGAAGAAGGCGCCGTCGTGGCAGATGCCCGACTGCCTGGTGCGGCTGATGGCGCTCTTCATGCCGGCGGCACGGGCGACGGTGCCGGAGCTCGGCAAGATGAAGAACGCGACCAGCGCCAAGGCCAAACGCCTGCTCGGCTGGGCGCCGCGCACGCCGCGCGAGGCGATCCTCGCCTCGGCCGAGAGCCTCGTCGCGCTCGGCATCGTCAGGCAGCCCTGACCCGAAAGGCGGCGGGCGGGCTTGCGCGCGCGGCACAAGCGCGCTACACGGCCGAACCGTAACGTACGGTACGGCAACGGGTCTTGGCGCAGGCGCTCAACGAGAACGGGACGGACGAGGGACTGACCGCGCGGCAGCGGCAGGTGCTCGACGCCGTGCTGGCGCTGCTTGTCGAGGGCGGCGACACGCTGACCATGAACGCCGTGGCGCGGCGCGCCTCCTGCTCGAAGGAAACGCTCTACAAATGGTTCGGCGACCGCGACGGGCTGCTGACGGCGACGGTGCGCTGGCAGGCCTCGAAGGTGCGGGCCGGCAATTACGACAAGGCGCATCTCGACGCCGGCGCGCTGCGCGCCAGCCTGGAGGCGTTCGCGGCCAACTGGCTGAAGGTGATCTCCAGCCGCACCTCGATCGCGCTCAACCGCGTGGCGGTGGCGCATGCGGCCTCGGCCAAGGACAATCTCGGCGAGATCGTGCTCGCCAACGGCCGCTTCGCCATCGGCGAGCGCATGAAGCCGCTGCTGGAGGCCGCGCGCGAGGCCGGGCTGCTTTCCTTCGACGACGCCGAGACCGCGTTCCGCAGCTTCTTCGGGCTGGTCGGCCGCGACGTGCAGATCCGGCTGCTGCTCGGCGACGCGCTGAAGCTCTCCGACATGGAGATCGCCCGCGACGCCAAGCGGGCGACCCAGCAGTTCCTGTCGCTCTACGGAGCGGGAAAATGATCCAATTCCGAACGCAAACCCAGGGAAGGAAAACCGAATGCGTGTCTATTACGATCGCGATGCCGATCTGAACCTCATCAAGGGCAAGAAGGTCGCCATCATCGGCTATGGCAGCCAGGGCCGGGCGCATGCGCTCAACCTCAAGGATTCGGGCGTCAAGGAAGTCGCCGTCGGCCTCAAGGCCGGCTCGCCGACCGGCAAGAAGGTCGAGGCCGACGGGCTGAAGCTGATGACGGTGGCCGAGGCCGCCAAGTGGGCCGACCTGATGATGATGGCGACGCCCGACGAGCTGCAGGCCGACATCTACAAGAACGAGATCGCCCCGAATATTCGCGACGGCGCCGCGATCGCCTTCGCGCACGGCCTCAACGTGCATTTCGGCCTGATCGAGCCGAAATCGACGGTCGACGTCGTCATGATCGCGCCGAAGGGCCCGGGCCACACCGTGCGCGGCGAGTACCAGAAGGGCGGCGGCGTGCCGTGCCTGGTGGCCGTCAACCACGACGCCTCGGGCAACGCGCTCGACCTCGCGCTCTCCTACGCCTGCGGCGTCGGCGGCGGCCGCTCGGGCGTCATCGAGACCAACTTCAAGGAAGAGTGCGAGACCGATCTGTTCGGCGAGCAGGTGGTGCTGTGCGGTGGCCTGGTCGAGCTGATCCGCGCCGGCTTCGAGACGCTGGTGGAAGCCGGCTATGCGCCCGAGATGGCCTATTTCGAGTGCCTGCACGAGGTGAAGCTGATCGTCGACCTGATCTACGAGGGCGGCATCGCCAACATGAACTACTCGATCTCCAACACCGCCGAGTGGGGCGAGTACGTGTCGGGCCCGCGCATCATCACTGCCGAGACCAAAGCCGAGATGAAGCGCGTGCTGAAGGACATCCAGACCGGCAAGTTCACCTCGGAATGGATGCAGGAATATCGCTCGGGTATGTCGCGCTTCAAGGGCATCCGCCGCATGAACGACAGCCACCAGATCGAACAGGTCGGCGAGAAGCTGCGCGGCATGATGCCGTGGATCTCCAAGAACAAGCTGGTCGACAAGGCGCGGAACTAGAATTTCCGGCCTTGCCCCTCACCCTTACCCTCTCCCCGTGAAGAACGGGGAGGGGGCGACGTCGGCGTTGCGGCCGGCGCGTACGAAAGACCCCCACCCCCGACCCCTCCCCACAAGGGGGAGGGGAACGTCGGCATCGTCCGCCGAACCAATCGGCGACGCTGCACCATGCACGCAGGGACAGGGTCTCTCTCCCCGTTGTGGGGAGGGGGCAGGGGTGAGGGTAAACGGCCGCGCGGATCCCATGCGCGATTGGCTACGGCGAGCCTCAGAAATCCTCGTCCTCGTCCCAGTCGCAGTAGAGGTCGACGAGGGCTTCGGAGGCCTTGACGGCGGTCTCGAAGGCCGGCTTGCCGCCGTGAAAGCAGGCGGTCCTGGTGCTGCCCAGCAGCTTCTTCTCGTAGGCGACGAGCTGCTTCTGGAGCCGGCAGGCACCTTCCGTGTCGCCGCGTGCGTCCGCGGCATCGACGGCCGCCCGCATCTTCTTCATCTGGCTGAAGCCGGCCGAGAGCGCCGGGCAATGCGAGGCCCGTGCGCCGGCCGGCCAGAGCGTCAGGCCGGCGCAGAGGATCGCAAGGCAGAGGGCCGCACCGACGACGTGCCTAGAGTAAGGAAAACGCATCGCGGCAATCCTTCGGCACCGTCAGGAACAGTGGGCCTTCACCTTGCGGATCGCATCGGTCGAGCCGGCGGCGGAGAAGTCCTTTGCGACGTAGATCTTGTACGACTGGCTGCTGGCGGGATCGCTCGTCGCGAGAGCGGCCATGATCTTGCGCTTTCCCTTCGAGAACCAGTTGGCGATATCGAGGCCGCCCTTGCCGCCGCCGCCGACCCCCATCGTGCCGTCCTTGAAGGCAATCAGTCTCGCCCGGAACGAGAAGTACTTGCCCGTGCCGGAGGCATCCTGGTCGAGCATGAACTGGGCGTAGACTTCCTCGCGGCCCTCGAGTTCCTTCGCCAGCTCGGATTTCGGGAACTCGTAGTAGGAGACCAGGCTGCCCTTCTCGCCACAGGCGACGACGAGAGAGGAGCCGTCGACCGTGACCACCGCCTTGGCGCCGTCGGTATAAGGTATGAATTCCCACTCAGCCGCCGCGGGCGTCGCCATCGCCGCCATGAGACCGACCGCACCCACCAGAACGAGACCGCGCATTCACTGCTCCCCAAAGGTTGACCCAGGGGCAAGCTAGCAACGGCCGCGCGGCTTGCCTAGCCGGCATCGGCGGGCTGCGCGGGGTGTCCCTTTACGGGACGGATCCGGCTGGCACGGGTCTTGCTGCGGCTTGCCTGAAAGGCAAGGAGGCATCGGATCATGCCAAATTCGAACATCACGCGGCTGACGCCCGCGCGCGTCTTCAACGAGAGGCGCGGCCGGCTGCGGCGGCGCGCGCTGAAGGGCTGGCTGCTGCGCTTCAACCGCGGCTACGGTGCGCTCGAATGCGTCGTGCGCGACATCTCGGAAGGCGGCGCGCGGCTCGCCTTCGGCGAGGCGCTGGCGGTGCCGTCGCGCTTCGAGCTGCGCGTCGGCGTGGACGGCAACTGGCGGCCGGTGACGGTGCGCTGGCGCCGCGGCAACCTGGTCGGCGTCTCCTTCGGGTAGGCGCCCCGCCGCCGGCTCGACCGCGCGCTTGTAATCGCGGGCGAAGACGGGCATGTGAACGCCCATGTCGCTGCGGCTCGCCACCTTCAACGTCGAGAACCTGATGAACAGGTTCGATTTTTCCGGCTTCCGCAACGAGCTGAACCAAGACCGGGCGCTCGCCCTCTACGACATCAAGGACGAGGCCGAATACAGGGCGCTGGAGAGCGCCCGCACGGTCGCCCACACCGACGACACGCGCCAGCTCACCGCGCTCGCCATCGCCGCCACCCGCGCCGACATCATCTGCCTGCAGGAGATCGACAATCTCGAGGCGCTGAAGGCGTTCGAGTACGGCTACCTGTTCAAGATGATAGGCTCCGGCTACCGCGAAAAATACCTGGCGACCGGCAATGACGGGCGCAGCATCGACGTGGCGGTGATGACGCGGCCGGAGACGGCGGACGGCGAGCCGATCCAGTTCGTGCGCATGACCAGCCACGCGCACGTCACCTTCGCCGAGTTCGGCCTGCACACGCCCGAACTCGCCGCGCTCGGCATCGAGGCGCACGAGCGCATCTTCCGCCGCGACTGCCTGGAGCTCGACTTCCGCATCGGCGGCCGGCCGTTCACGCTCTATGCCGTGCACTTCAAGTCGATGGGCAGCCCGCGCAACGGGCTGACCGGGCGCGAGGCGACCATGCCGGTGCGCATGGCGGAAGCCGCGGCGGTGCGGCGCATCGTCGAGGACCGCTTCGGCAAGGACCACGCGGCCAACAAGCTGTGGGCGATCTGCGGCGACATGAACGACTATCGCGAGCGGCTCGTCATCGACGGCGACGCGTTTGGCGGCGGATACCGCTTCACCCGCGTAGAGGAGCAGAGCTCCTGCGTCGACGCGCTGCTTTCCGGCGGCTTCGCCGAGAACGTGGTGGCCCGCCTGCCGGAGATGGAGCGCTGGACGCTCTACCACACGCGCGGGCCGCAGGAGCGGCACCTGTGCCAGCTCGACTACATCCTCCTGTCGCGGCGGCTGGCCGATACCAATGCGCTGGCGAGGCCCGACATCGTGCGCAACGGCCAGCCCTACCGCACGCTCTTCCCCGAAGGGCAGGACGTGCCGCGCTATCCGCGCACCGGCTGGGACCGGCCCAAGGCCTCCGACCACTGTCCGGTGGCGATCACGCTGAACCTGATCTGACCGCCATGCGCCTCGACCTGCCCGCCGGCCGCATCTTTCCCGTCCCGTCCTGCACCTTGCGGCTCGATCCGGCCCCGCATGCGCTGGAGAGGGCGGCGGGCGCCGAGATCGACGCCAACTGGCTGGCCGAGAAGCGGGCGCGGCCGGCGATCCATGACGGGCAGGTGGCGCTGTTCTCGCGGCTTTCCTGGGACGGCGCGGCGCTGACCGGCACCTGCCACATCGTGCGCTACGCGACGTTCCTCTACTGGCGCGGCGGCGGCCGGCGCGAGATGGCGACGCATCTCTACGCCCATGCGGTGCTGGCCGCGGCGGACGGGCCGCTGGTCGCGGTGCGCATGGGCAGCCACACGGTCAATGCGGGCCGCATCTATTTCGCCGCCGGTTCGCTGGATCCGGACGATTTTCGCGACGGCACCGCCGATCTCGACGCCAACATGCGCCGCGAGGTGATGGAGGAGACCGGGCTCGACCTCGCCGGGATGCGGGCCGACCCCACCCTGCACGCGCTGGCGCTCGACAGCGGCACCGCGGTGCTGCGCCGCTACGTCTCGCCGCTCCCGGCGGCCGAGATCGTCGAGCGGGTGGCCGCGCATGTCGCGGCCGAGGCCGATCCCGAGATCACCGGCGCCGTCGTCATCGACCGGCCGCGGCCAGCCATCGCGGGCCTCGCGGCGCAGATGCCGGCCATCCTCGACTGGCATTTTGCCAATCCTCCGGCCTGAGGCGGCGGCGGGGTCTCGCCTCGGCGGCCGGGAATGCTAGATTCCGGTTTTCGACTATCGAGGGAGGAAAATCGTGGACGCGACGGATCGTGCGGAGCAAAGCGGGGCCAGCCAGAATTTCGGCACGGCGGGGCGGGCGCCGATGGCGCGGCCGAGCCGCATCACCCGTATCCTGATGGGCGTGGTGGCCTGGGCCGAGCGGCTCACCCTAAGATATTCCAAAGGGGGCAACCCGCCGGTCTACGACCCGGCCACGTTCCCGTGGGTGAAGGAGGTCGAGAAGGACTGGCGGCTGATCCGCGCCGAGCTCGACCGCGTGCTGCTGCGCCAGTCGGAGCTGCCGTCCTTCCAGGAGATCTCGGCCGACGTGCGGACGATCTCGACCGACAACCACTGGAAGACCTTCTTCCTCGTCGGCTTCGGCGTGAAGTCGGAGCAGAACATCCGCCAGTGCCCCGACACGTGGCGGATCCTGCAGCGCATCCCCGGCCTCAAGACGGCGATGTTCTCGATCTTCGAGCCGGGCAAGCACCTGCCGGCGCATCGCGGGCCCTACAACGGCGTGCTGCGCTTCCATCTCGGCCTGATCGTGCCCGAGCCGCGCGAGAAGATCGCGATCCGCGTCGACAGGCAGGTCTGCCACTGGGAGGAGGGCAGGGCGCTGGTCTTCGACGACGCCTACGAGCACGAGGCGTGGAACCACAGCGACAGGACGCGGGTGGTGCTGTTCGTCGACTTCGTCAAGCCGCTGCGGTTTCCGGCGAGCCTCGTCAACTGGCTGCTGATGAACATCGCCGTGTTCACGCCCTTCATCCGCGAGGGGCTGGACAACCACAAGGCCTGGGAGAAGCGCTTCTACGCCGAGGCCGAGGCGCTGCGGAACCGGTGAGGGCGCCGCCCCCTGCCGCCCGATGCGGCGTTGCCGGATGACGCGGCGTCATTAAACTCGGCGAATCCGCACGATTCGCCGGGGGAAAAGCGTGCTCTCGATCTTTGAACTCGCGACGCTGCTTCTGGCGCTGTCGGCCGCGTTCGGCTGGCTCAACGTGCGCTGGCTCGCACTGCCGCACACGATCGGCCTGCTGGTGATGGGGCTCGGCTCCTCGCTGATCCTGCTGCTCATCCAGCAGATCGTGCCGGGTGTCGACATCACCACCAGCCTGCAATCGGCGATCGGCCAGATCGACTTCTACGGCACGATCATGAACGGGCTGCTCGCCTTCCTGCTGTTCGCGGGCGCGCTGCACGTCGATTTCGACGCGCTGAGAAACGAGAAATGGCCGATCGCCTTCATGGCGACGGCCGGCGTCGTCGTCTCGACCGTGGTCGTGGCGGCCTGCCTGTGGTGGGCGGCGGGCCTGATCGGCATCCAGATCCCCTTCGCCTGGGCGCTGGTGTTCGGCGCGCTGATCTCGCCGACCGACCCGGTGGCGGTGCTGAGCCTGCTCAAGACCATCGACGTGCGCGAATCGCTGAAGGCCAAGATCGCCGGCGAATCGCTGTTCAACGACGGCGTGGCGGTGGTGGCCTTCTCGCTGCTGGTGGCGGCGGCCGTCGCGACCGCCGGCGAGAACGAGCACCCGCTCAGCCTGTGGCATATCGCCGAGCTGTTCTTCCACGAGGGCGTCGGCGGCGCGCTGTTCGGCCTCGTCATGGGCTGGCTCGCCTTCCGCGCCATGGCGGCGATCGACGATCACGTCGTCGAGGTGCTGATCTCGATCGCGGTGTGCGCGCTGACCTATGCGCTCAGCCTGCGGCTGCACGTCTCCGGGCCGATCGCGGTGGTGGTGGCGGGCCTGCTGATCGGCAACCAGGGCGTCGAGTTCGCGATGAGCGAGAAGGTGCGCGACTACATGTTCGCCTTCTGGGAGATCGTCGACGAGGTGCTGAACTCGGTGCTGTTCCTGCTGATCGGGCTGGAGGTGCTGGTGCTCACCTTCGATGCCGCCCATATCGGCCTGATGGCGATCGCCATCCCCGTCGTGCTCGTCGGCCGGCTGGTCTCGGTGTCGAGCCCGCTGCTGCTGAGGCCGATGCGGAAGTCGTTCGGCGTCGGCGCGATCCCCGTGCTGACATGGGGAGGCCTGCGCGGCGGCGTCTCGGTGGCGCTGGCGCTGTCGCTGCCCGACAGCGACTACAAGCCGCTGCTTCTGGCCGCCACCTACGCCGTCGTCATCTTCTCCATCGTCGTGCAGGGCCTGACGGTGAAGAAGCTGATCGCGCGGGTGATGGGGCCGGACACGGCCTGACCACCGGCCGCGCGGCCCGCTATTCGTGCCGCAGCGCGTCGATCGGGTCGAGGCGGGCGCCGCGCAGCGCCGGGAAGAAGCCGAAGACGACGCCGATGAGCGCCGAGAA
>ERZ778022.1470-NODE-1470-length-31129-cov-5.238012_pt1 | contig 31129 bp, 25 predicted proteins | sample MGYA00375752_ERZ778022 | MGnify/ENA primary metagenome ERZ778022 (study PRJEB29350, sample SAMN05389826) | bioreactor metagenome | isolation source: Thiocyanate bioreactor | place: South Africa: University of Cape Town | collected 2014-04-04 ...
GCCGTGCCGTTCCACATGTGGACGCCTGATGTCTATGAGGGCGCGCCGACCCCGGTGACCGCCTTATTCGCTGCCGCGCCGAAGATCGCCGCCATGGCCATGTTGGTCCGCATCGTCGGCACCGCCTTCGAACCGATCAAGCTCGACTGGCAGCAGGTGATCTCCTTCATCGCCATCGCCTCCATGGTGCTCGGCGCCTTCGCGGCGATCGGCCAGCGCAACATCAAGCGACTGATGGCCTATTCGTCCATCGGCCATATGGGTTACGCGCTCGTCGGCCTGGCTGCCGGCACCAAGACCGGTGTCTCGGGCGTGCTGATCTACATGACCATCTACATGGTCATGACGCTCGGCACTTTCGCCTGCATCATGGCGATGCGCCGCAAGGATGGTGGCGTGTCGGAAAACATCGACGACCTCGCCGGGCTTTCCGCCACCAATCCGTTCATGGCAGTGGTGCTGACGGCCCTGATGTTCTCGCTTGCCGGCATCCCGCCGCTTGCCGGCTTCTTCGGGAAATACTTCGTCTTCGTTGCGGCCATCGAAGCCAAGCTCTATGCGCTGGCGATCATCGGCGTCCTCGCGTCCGTCGTCGGCTGCTATTACTACCTGCGCGTCATCAAGCTGATGTGGTTCGATGAAGCCAAGGGCGAGTTTGCCCGTACGTCGGGCGTGCTGCGGCTGGTCTTCGGCCTGTCCGGCCTGTTCGTCGCCGGTTACGTGCTGATCGGCGGCCCGCTCGGGGCTGCTGCGGAAGCGGCCTCCGCTTCGTTCTTTTGATGGATGACAGGAGACATAGCCGGACGACGCTGAGCGACGTCCGGCACGAGGCGCTCGGCGATGTCTCTTCCACCAACACGGAATGCCTGGCGCGTGCGCGCGCCGGCGATCCAGGCCTTCTCTGGATCACTGCCCGCCGCCAGACCGGCGGACGCGGTCGCCGCGGGCGACCCTGGGCCTCGGAGCCCGGCAATCTCTACGCCTCCCTTCTCCTGATCGATCCGGCACCGCTCGACCGCTTGCCCTCCTTGCCGCTCGCCGTCGCCGTCGCCGTGCACGATGCGATCCGCAAGGTGGTGCCGCCGGGCGCGGAACCCGTCGAGATCAAGTGGCCGAACGACATCCTGATCGGCCGCAAGAAGACCTGCGGCATCCTGCTCGAAAGCGAAAACCTTGCGGATGGACGACAGGCGCTGGTCATCGGCATCGGTATCAACATCGCCGTCATGCCGGAGAGCGGCCAGTATCCCGTCACCTCGCTGGCCGCACAGGGCGCCTCCGTTTCGCCCGACGAACTGTTCGCGCATCTCTATGTTTCGATGAACGATATGCTGGTGCTTTGGAACCGCGGACGCGGCATCGCATCGGTGGTGGAGTTGTGGCGCAGGGGGGCCTGCGGGGTTGGGGAAAAGATCACCGTCAACCTGCCGGACAAGTCGCTTTCCGGCCAGTTCGCAGGTATTGATGACAACGGTTTGCTGATGCTCGATACCGGTGGCGGCCGGCTATTGCCGATTGCTGCGGGCGACGTCTTTTTCGAATGATTTGGAACCAGATAACATGACAAATAAAGAAGAACTGGTGTTTCTGCCGCTTGGCGGCGTCGGCGAGATCGGCATGAATCTCGCGCTCTACGGTTATGGAGCGCCCAGCAACCGCCAATGGATCATGGTGGATTGCGGCGTGACGTTTCCAGGTCCGGACCTGCCGGGCGTGGATCTCGTTCTCCCCGATATCAGCTTCCTCGCCAGCGAGCGCAAGAACCTCAAGGCGATCATCATTACCCACGCGCATGAAGACCATTATGGCGGCCTGAACGATCTCTGGCCCGGCCTCAACGTGCCGGTTTATGCCTCGGGCTTCACCGCCGGCCTGCTGGAGGCCAAGCGGCGCTATGAGGAATCGCGCGGCGATATTCCGGTGACGCCGTTCAAGGCGGGCGATATCATCAATGTCGGTCCGTTCAGCATCGAGGCTGTCGCCGTCAACCACTCGATCCCCGAGCCGATGGCGCTGGTGATCCGCACGCCGCTCGGCAACGTCGTTCACACCGGCGACTGGAAAATCGACCTCGAACCGTCGCTCGGTCCGCTGACCAATGAAAAGCGGCTGCGCGAAATCGGCGACGAGGGCGTGCTGGCGCTGATGTGCGACAGCACGAATGCGTTGCGCGATGGCGTTTCGCCTTCGGAAAAGGAAGTTTCCGAAAGCCTGCAGAAGGTGATCGAGTCCGCGGAAGGCCGTGTGGCGATTACCACTTTTTCCTCGAATGTCGGTCGTATCCGCTCGGTCGCAGAAGCCGCCGACAGGGCAGGCCGCGAAGTCTTGCTGCTCGGCAGTTCGCTGAAGCGCGTCGTCGACGTGGCGCGCGACGTCGGCATCATGGAAGGCATCAAGCCGTTCATCGGCGAGGACGAATACGGCTACATCCCGCGGGATAAGGTCGTCGTCATCCTGACCGGCAGCCAGGGCGAGCCGAGGGCGGCGCTGGCCAAGCTGGCGCGCGACGAGATGCGCAACATCGCGCTCAGCGCCGGCGATCTCGTGGTCTTTTCCTCCCGCGCCATTCCCGGCAACGAGAAGGCGATCCAGGACATCAAGAACGGCCTCATCGAGCAGGGCGTCAACGTGCTGACCGATTCCGAAGCGCTGGTGCATGTCTCCGGCCATCCGCGCCGCAGCGAGCTGCAGCAGATGTATGCCTGGACGCGGCCGGAAATCCTCGTTCCCGTGCACGGCGAAGCCGCGCATCTGACGGCGCAGCGCGAACTTGGCCTGCAGTCAGGCATCGCCACCGTGCCGCGCGTGCGCAACGGCGACATCCTGCGGCTGGCGCCGGGCCCGGTCGAGGTCGTCGGCGAAGCGCCGCACGGCCGTATCTTCAAGGACGGCAAGCTGATCGGCGATTTCGACGAGATGGGCATCGGCGAGCGTCGCAAGCTGGCCTTTGTCGGCCATGTCGCGGTGAATGTCCTGCTCGACAGCCGCCTCGATTTCGTCGGCGATCCGGTTGTCGTGCCGGTCGGCCTGCCGGAATTCGATTATGAAGGCGAGGACATGAACGACACGCTCTATGACGCCGTGCTCGGCGCCGTCGAAAGCATCCCGCGTGCCCGTCGCAAGGATCTCGAAACGGTGCGCGAGGCGGTTCGCCGTGCCGTCCGCGCCGCCGCCAACGAGGCATGGGGCAAAAAACCCGTCGTCACCGTCTTTCTGACGAAGATCTGACCGGACCGGGGGAGGAGACCGTCATGCTCGGACGCATCAATCACATCGCCATCGCCGTGCCGGATATTGGCAAGGCATCCGATGCCTATCGCGACACGCTGGGCGCGGCGGTCTCGCAAAGGCAGGCCCTGCCGGAGCATGGCGTGACGGTGGTCTTCGTGGAACTGCCGAACACCAAGGTGGAACTGCTGGAGCCGCTTGGCGAGACTTCGCCCATTGCCGCCTTCCTGGCGAAAAACCCTGACGGCGGCATGCACCACATCTGCTACGAAGTGGATGACATCCTTGTCGCCCGCGACCGCCTTGTCGCTGCCGGTGCCCGCGTGCTCGGCAACGGCGATCCCAAGATCGGCGCGCACGGCAAGCCGGTTCTTTTCCTGCACCCCAAGGATTTCTTCGGCACGCTGATCGAACTCGAGCAACTGTGACAATAAGGCCGGTTTGAGCTCGACCGGTTTTGGCCTTATAAGGCCTCTACAGCGCCGCGCGTCTTTCAAGACGCGCCAAGGACGCCGTAGCAGCTTATCCAGAGGCCGTTCGCCCGGCCGGAACCAAGGCAAGGGCGTCTTCGCATATGAAGCGGAGAGGTCCGGAAGGACGACCGATGCAGCTTTTTTCCATCTTTGCAGTGTATTTCATCGTCTGGTGGATTACGCTTTTCGCGATCCTGCCGATCGGCCTGCGCACGCAGGCGGAGGACGATCATGTCGTGCCCGGCACCGTCGAAAGCGCCCCGACGCGTTTCCAGGCGAAGAAGGTTCTGCTGCTGACGACGCTGGTCTCCGCCGTGCTCTACGGTCTCTGGTATCTCTGTTCCGTCTATCTCGGCTTCAGCATCGATGCCCTGCCGCGCTTCATTCCCAAATTCGATTGAGTTTTGTTGCGGCCTGCCGAAAAAGGCTCGCTACGGCCTTTCGTCATACGGATTTCATAAAAGCCTGCGATGAGAGGCTGCTTTTGAAAAGCAGCGTTGAAAAAGATAGCGGCAGGCGAAAAGCAAAAAAAAACAAGGCTGGAAGCCTTGTTTTTAAAGTATCGCGTGATCTCTAACCGTTACCGGGGCTGCGAGCGAGCGCGCCTAAGACCTAATCCTCCCAAGACTTTGACCGCGAAACGACAAGAATTTAATCTCCTTGCCTCTTTTGTGAGCCGAAACTAGCTCAGAGATTGGGCTTTGTCATCCGATTTTTTTGCATTTTTGCTACACTTCGATACATTTTTTCTGTTGACAAGCGAGAAGTGTAATTTCAGTTCTGGCTCGCCTCAATTCTGCCGTGAAATCATATTTCGAGTGGCCGTCATTCGAGCTTCACGCCGCAAATGCGTGTTTCAGGCGGGTTTCTTTCGCCCCGCGAAGCGGCTAAGAACATCTTCCAAAATCGCCCCTGTTCATTGATTCCCGGCAGTCGAGGGAATCCAAAAAATTTCTGGACCAGCCTATGCGCCTTTCCCGCTTTTTCATGCCTATCCTGAAGGAAAATCCCAAGGAAGCCGAGATCGTCTCCCATCGGCTGATGCTGCGCTCCGGCATGGTCCGCCAGCAGTCACAGGGCATCTATAGCTGGCTGCCGATGGGCAAGCGGGTTCTGGACAAGGTCAACAAGATCATCCGCGAGGAGCAGAATCGCTCCGGCGCCATCGAGCTGCTGATGCCGACGCTGCAATCCGCTGAACTCTGGCAGGAAAGCGGCCGCTACGACGCCTACGGCAAGGAAATGCTGCGGATCAAGGACCGTCAGGAGCGCCCGATGCTCTACGGCCCGACCAACGAGGAGATGGTCACCGACATCTTCCGGTCCTACGTCAAGTCCTACAAGGACCTGCCGCTCAACCTCTACCATATCCAGCTGAAGTTTCGCGACGAGATCCGCCCGCGCTTCGGCACCATGCGGTCGCGCGAGTTCCTGATGAAGGATGCCTATTCCTTCGACCTGACGAAGGAAGGTGCCGAACATTCCTACCGCAAGATGTTCGCCGCCTACCTGCGCACCTTCTCGCGGCTTGGCCTGCGCGCCATTCCGATGCGCGCCGACACCGGCCCGATCGGCGGCAATCTCAGCCACGAATTCATCATCCTTGCCGATACCGGCGAATCGGAGGTCTTCTGCCACAAGGATTTCGTCGATTTCGACATTCCGGCCGAAAATACCGATTTCGACAACGTCGCCGGTATGCAGTCGATCTTCGACAAGTGGACGTCGGTCTACGCCGCCACCTCCGAAATGCACGACGAGGCGGCTTTCAACGCCATACCGGAAGGCGATCGCCTTTCGGCTCGCGGCATCGAGGTCGGCCACATCTTCTATTTCGGCACGAAATATTCCGAGCCGATGGGCGCCAAGGTGCAGGGGCCAGACGGCAAGGAACATGTTGTCCACATGGGTTCCTACGGTATTGGCCCCACCCGCCTTGTTCCAGCCATCATTGAAGCATCGCATGATGAAAACGGAATCATCTGGCCGGCATCCGTCGCGCCGTTCGATTCCGTGATCATCAACATGAAGGCGGGCGACGAGGCCTGCGATGCGGCCAGCGAAAGGCTGTATGCGGCTCTCGGCAACGCCGGTCAGGATGTGCTTTACGACGATACGGACGATCGCGCCGGCACGAAGTTCGCCGCCGCCGATCTGATCGGTGTCCCGGTGCAGGTCATCGTCGGTCCGCGCTCCATCGCCAATGGCGAAGTGGAACTCAAGGACCGCAAGACCGGGGCACGCGAGACGCTGACCGTTGAAGCGGCATTGAACAAGCTGACCGGCTGACAGAAGGGGAAAACATGGCGGTAGATGCGGTGAAGGAAACGGCGGAACAGCCTGGCAAGAGCAAGGCCGGCCGCCCGTTTTCCGCCTTCGAACGGATTGTGGCCTGGCGCTATCTCCGGGCGCGGCGCAAGGAAGCCTTCATCTCCGTCATCGCCGGCTTTTCCTTCATCGGCATCATGCTCGGTGTCGCGACGCTGATCATCGTCATGGCGGTGATGAACGGTTTCCGCACCGAGCTAATTTCCCGCATCCTCGGCGTCAACGGCCACATGATCGTGCAGCCGATCGACACACCGCTCGACAATTACGACGAACTGGCCAGGAAATTCGCCGCCGTGCCCGGCGTCACCATGGCCCTGCCGCTGGTCGAGGGGCAGACGCTGGCCTCCGGCCGCGGCGGCGCGGGCACCGGTGCTCTGGTGCGGGGCATCCGTCCCGAAGACATCGAGGCGCTGAAGACCGTCTCCAGCAACGTCAAGAGCGGCGATCTCGTCGGTTTTGCCGCGGGGCAGGGCGTGCTGATCGGCTCTCGCATGGCAAGCCAGCTCGGCCTCAACGCCGGCGACCAGATCACGCTGATGTCGCCCGAGGGCGATATCACGCCGCTCGGCGTCAACCCGCGCATCAAGTCCTATGTCGTCTCCGGCATCTTCGAGATCGGCATGTCGGAATATGATTCCTCGATCATCTACATGCCGCTCGAGGAGGCGCAGCTGTATTTCAACGCCGAAGGCGTGGTGCAGTCGATCGAGCTGTTCGTCGCCAATCCCGATACGGTCGACGAGTTGCGTCCGAAGCTCGAGGAAGCGGCCGGCCGCCAGGTGTTCATCACCGACTGGCGCCAGCGCAACCAGACCTTCTTCTCCGCCCTGCAGGTGGAACGCAACGTCATGTTCATGATCCTGACGCTGATCGTGCTGGTGGCGGCGCTCAACATCATTTCCGGCCTGATCATGCTGGTGAAGGACAAGGGCAGCGACATCGCCATCCTGCGCACCATGGGGGCGACGTCGGGCTCGATCATGCGGATCTTCTTCATGACCGGGGCGGCCATCGGCATTGCCGGCACGCTGGCCGGCGTGCTGCTTGGCGTCATCGTCTGTCTCAACATCGAATCGATCCGGCAGTTCTTCTCCTGGATTTCCGGCACGGTGCTGTTCGACCCGGAACTCTATTTCCTCAGCCAGCTTCCCGCCGACATGAATGTTGGCGAAACCGTATCGGTGGTGATCATGGCGCTGACCCTGTCGTTCCTCGCCACGATCGTTCCCGCCTGGCGCGCTTCACGGCTCGATCCCGTGCAGGCGCTGCGTTACGAATAAGGACGACACGCGTACATGAAACGTAAAATCGCACTGCAGCTATCCGGGGTCGAGCGCCATTACGGCCAGGGCGACACCGTCCTGTCGATCCTCAAGGGCGCGGATTTCACGCTGCATTCCGGCGAGATCGTCGCCCTGGTGGCGCCGTCTGGCACCGGCAAGTCGACGCTGCTGCATGTCGCCGGCTTGCTGGAGCATCCCGACAAGGGCGAGGTCTTCATCAACGGCAAGAGCTGCAACAATCTGCCCGACGACCAGCGGACGGCGATCCGCCGCTCGGAGATCGGCTTTGTCTACCAGTTTCATCACCTGTTGCCGGAATTTTCGGCGCTGGAAAACATCATGATGCCGCAGCTGATCGGCGGGCTTGCCTGGAACGAGACCCGCGAGCGCGCCAGCCAGCTGCTCGACTACATGCGTATCGGCCATCGCGCCACCCATCGCCCGGCGGAGCTTTCCGGCGGCGAGCAGCAACGCGTGGCGATTGCCCGCGCCGTTGCCAATGCGCCGCTGGTGCTGCTGGCCGACGAGCCGACGGGCAATCTCGACCCGGAAACGGCCCATTACGTCTTCGACGCGCTGGAAGCCCTGGTGCGCCAGTCGGGCCTGGCCGCCGTCATCGCCACGCACAATCTCGACCTTGCCCGCCGCATGGACCGCCGCGTGACGATCAGCGACGGCAAGGTGCACGAGATCTGATCTTGCGGTTTTTCCTGCGGCTCAATCGTTGCTGCAGGGACCGCGATCCTTGGTATCGTCCCAATCCTGGATGGTGATGAACTTCGGTTCGACACGCAGTTGCTTGTCGTTCACCTTGGCCTTGCCGGTCAGCACGTTGTAATCGCAGGTCGTTCCGGCATCTGGGTCGAGCGTGTCGTAGTCGTTGTAGGTATAGCCGGCGACGACGAAATCGCCGTTGCGATAGGCGAGCGTCATCCTCTGTTCCCAGCGATTGCGGCCGATACCGCTGTTTTGCGAATGCACGGCGATCGAGCCGTTCGCCAGCGCGGTCAGCGACGCATCCTGGCCGAACATGCCGTCCAGGCTGCTGTTGCCCCAGATCTTGCCCGGCGCTTCGGCCACCAGCTTGAGCAGCGGATGATCCTTGTCACGCACATAAATGTAGATGCCGATCATGTCCTCGCCTTCCGGCGGCGCCACGAGAAGGGCAAGGTCCGACTGGTCGTCCTTGTTCCAGTCACCGGTCACGGCATCGATGATGCGCTCCGGGGCGATCGGTCCGGCGGCAAGGGCAGCGGATGCGCCCATGACGAGCGCCACGGCGGCGAGCAGGGCTCGGATCATTCTCGTACTCCTCTTCTTCGACTGTGTTTTCATAGCCAAACCCCGAGGAGGGGTCCAGCATCCGCGTGATGGCAGAATAGCGGGGAACGGCTCAAAATTGGGATTGACACCGGAACTAAAAGAGAACAAAATAAAAACATAAGAGGTAAGGAGAGATGCAATGACTGATTTTATTCGTGATATCGCTGCCTTCGCTTCCATTGTGACGTTTATCGCCAGCCTGTCCGTGATCATGATGGCGATGTGAGGACGCAAGCTCGCGTCCGTGATAATTTCCTGCAGAACCTTTGGGGCGTACTGGACTCTGCTGCCGGGGAAGCCGACAATCAGGCTTGATTCAAGTGAATGATTGGAAGGCATGCGATGGCGACGGTAGGGGCTGTATCGGGCGTCGGAGGCGAAAGCCGGGACGCGCTGGAATTCGTCCATCTGCGGGTTCATTCTGCCTATTCCCTGCTTGAGGGCGCGTTGCCACTCAAGAAGATCCTGAGCAAGGCTGCTGCCGACGGCCAGCCGGCAATTGCCATCACCGATACCAACAATCTCTTCGTTGCGCTGGAATTTTCCGAGAAGGCTGTCGGCGAGGGTCTGCAACCGATCATCGGTTGCCAGGTGTCGATCGACATGGAGGACGGACAGGAGACCGACAAGCGCGGCCTGCAATCCTTCGTCAAGCTGCCGTCGGTGGTATTGCTCGCCGCCAATGCGGTCGGATACGAAAATCTCGTCGACCTCGTCAGCCGCGCCTATCTCGGCGGCGAGGGCAATGGCTCCGTCAATATTCGCCTGTCCTGGCTGCAGGAAGGCGGCACCGACGGCTTGATCGTGCTGACCGGCGGCGTCGGCGGTCCCGTTGACATCGCCTCGAGGGAGGGGCATGCGGCGATGGCCGAACAGCGCCTCTTGACGCTGAAGGCGCTGTTCGGCGATCGGCTTTACATCGAGTTGCAGCGGCATGGCAATTACGACCGGCGACATGAAGCGAGAATGGTCGATCTCGCTTACGCCCATGACGTACCTCTGGTGGCCACCAACGAAGCGTTTTTTCCGTCTCCCGATGATTTCGATGCCCATGATGCGCTGATGGCGGTGGCACACAATGCGATCGTCTCCGACGACAGCCGGTTTCGCTTGACGCCGGACCATTATCTGAAAAGCCGCGCGGATATGGCCAGGCTGTTTGCGGACCTGCCGGAAGCTTTGGAGAATACGGTGGAGATCGCCCGGCGATGCTCGTTCGTGCTCAAGACCCGCAAGCCGATCCTGCCGCGCTTCACCAGCGCGGCGACAAGCGACGAGGAGGAGGCCGATCGCGCCGAAGGGGCGGAATTGCGCCGACAGGCCGAAGAAGGCCTCGACCACCGCCTGGCGACGCTCGGCATGGCGGAAGGGTACGACGAGAAGGACTATCGCGAGCGGTTGCAGTTCGAACTCGGCGTCATCGAACGCATGAAGTTTCCGGGCTACTTCCTGATCGTTGCCGACTTCATCAAATGGGCGAAGCAGCAGGATATCCCGGTCGGTCCGGGGCGTGGTTCGGGTGCGGGCTCGCTCGTCGCTTATGCGCTGACGATCACCGACGTCGATCCGTTGCGATTCTCGCTGCTGTTCGAACGCTTTCTCAATCCGGACCGCGTGTCGATGCCGGACTTCGACATCGACTTCTGCCAGGACCGGCGCGAAGAGGTGATCCGCTACGTCCAGCAGAAATACGGCCGCGAGCAGGTGGCGCAGATCATCACCTTCGGTTCGCTGCAGGCGCGCGCCGCGCTGCGTGACGTCGGTCGCGTGCTTGAGATGCCTTACGGCCAGGTCGACAAGATCTGCAAGCTCGTGCCCAACAATCCGGCCAATCCGACACCGCTGTACAAGGCGATCGAGGAGGAGCCGAAACTGCGGGAGGAGGCGGAAAAGGAACCCGTCGTCGCCCGCCTGCTGGATATCGCCCAGAAGATCGAAGGCCTTTACCGGCACGCCTCGACCCATGCCGCCGGCATCGTCATCGGCGATAGGCCGCTGTCGAAGCTGGTGCCGATGTACCGCGATCCGCGGTCGGACATGCCGGTCACCCAGTTCAACATGAAATGGGTCGAGCAGGCGGGCCTGGTGAAGTTCGACTTCCTCGGCCTCAAGACGCTGACCGTGCTGAAGACCGGTGTCGATTTCATCGCCAAGCGCGGCATCGAGGTGAAACTCGAAAGCCTGCCGCTGGACGACGCGAAAACCTACGAAATGATGTCGCGCGGCGAAACGGTCGGCATCTTCCAGGTGGAAAGTGCCGGCATGCGCAAGGCGCTGATCGGCATGCGCCCGGATTGCATCGAGGACATCATCGCGCTGGTGGCGCTCTATCGTCCGGGACCGATGGAAAACATCCCGGTCTATAACGCCCGCAAGCACGGCGAGGAGGAGATCGAGAGCATCCATCCGATGATCGACCACCTGCTCAAGGAAACGCAGGGCGTCATCGTCTACCAGGAGCAGGTGATGCAGATCGCCCAGGTTCTCTCGGGCTATTCGCTCGGCGAAGCCGATCTTCTGCGCCGCGCCATGGGCAAGAAGATCAAGGAGGAAATGGACAAGCAGCGCGAGCGTTTCGTCACCGGCGCCGTCAAGAACGGCGTGTCGAAACCGCAATCGGACCTGATCTTCGACCTCTTGGCAAAGTTCGCCAATTACGGCTTCAACAAATCGCACGCGGCGGCCTACGCCATCGTCTCCTACCAGACGGCCTATCTCAAGGCGCATTACCCGGTGGAATTCCTCGCCGCGTCGATGACCTACGATATGTCGAACACCGACAAGCTCAACGATTTCCGGCAGGATGCCAAGCGGCTCGGCATCAAGGTGGTGCCGCCATCGGTCCAGACTTCGTTCCGGATGTTCGAAACCGGCGACAACTGCATCTTCTATTCGCTCGCGGCCATCAAGGGCGTCGGCGAAGCGGCCGTCGAGCACATCGTCGCGGTACGCGGCGACAAGCCTTTCGCCAGCATCGAGGATTTCTGCCTGCGCATCGATCCGAAGCAGGTGAACCGCCGCGTGTTCGAAAGCCTGATCTCGGCCGGCGCCTTCGATTGTTTCGGCCGCGACCGCGCCGAGATGATCGCCGGCCTCGACCGCATCATCGGTTATGCCCAGCGGGCGCAGGAAAACAAGACGAGCGGCCAGTCGGACATGTTCGGCTCGGGGGCCGCGACCGGGCCGGAAACCATCACCTTCCCCACCTTCGCGCCCTGGCTTGCCTCGGAAAAGATGCACCGCGAATTTCAGGTGCTCGGCTTCTATCTGTCGGCACACCCGCTGGATTCCTATGCGAGCCTGCTGTCGAAGATGCGGGTGCAGAGTTTTGCCGATTTTTCCGCTGCGGTGAAACAGGGTGCTTCCGCCGGACGACTGGCCGGCACGGTGACGATGAAGCAGGAGCGCAAGACGCGCACCGGCAACAAGATGGGCATCGTCTCCTTTTCCGATCCGTCCGGTCAGTACGAGGCGGTGCTGTTCTCCGAAGGCCTCAACCAGTACCGGGATCTTCTGGAGCCCGGAAAATCGCTGATCCTCACGGTCAATGCCGAAGAACGTCCCGAAGGCATCGGTCTCCGAATCCAGACGGCGCAATCGCTCGAGGAAAAATCGATCCAGATGCAGAAGGCCTTGCGCATCTATGTGCGCGACGCCGGACCGCTTCGAACGGTCGCCGCCCATCTCAACGCCAAGGGTGACGGCCTGGTGTCCTTCATCGTCATCAAGGAAGAGGGCCAGCGTGAGATCGAGGTGGCATTGACGGAAAAATACCGTATCTCGCCGGAAATCGCCGCTGCCTTGCGTTCCGCGCCGGGTGTGATCGACGTCGAGCTGGTCTGAACGGTCGGGAAAAGATCACAGGATTACAAACACATAAGAAAGGCGCCTGAATCGATGTTTCAGGCGCCTTCGCTTTTGGATGAGGATGCTGCCCTGCGGCTCAGCTCTTGGATTTTCCCTTCGGCGTCTTCTTCGTCAGCGTGATGAAGTCGGTCCCCTGGCCGGTTTCCGATCCCAGGCCGACGTCGGCAATCGTCAGCGACGAGCCGTCGCTCAGAAGCGTTTCGATCTTGCGGCGGACGTCGTCGGGAATGCGGATGCGGTCGAGCGTCTTCGACAGCAGGTCGGGATCCTTGGCATCGGCGCTTTCGGTGATGCCGAGGCGCTTCATCTGCTGCTCGCTCAGATGGTTGTCGAGGCTGAGCGCGTGCCATTCCACCTTGCCGGCGGTGCGCATTACGTCGGTTGCCTCGAAGAACAGCGTGCCGAGCGCCACTTCCGGCCGGTCGATGACCACCGGCGCCTCGATGATCGGCTTGAATTTCTGACGCACCAGGATCTGGCCGGAGGGCGGCGTGCCCTTGCCGGCGGCCTTGTAGAGTGCTGCCATGAATTCCGGGCTGAGCAACTCGCCCTTGGCCGGCAGGTTGTTGGCCTCCTTGAAGGCTTTGATGGCGGCGATGGTCACGCTGCCGGCCTGGCCGTCGACATCGCCGGCGGCGTAACCCAGCGTGTTGAGCAGCGTCTGGGCGTCTATCATCGCTTCACGCGCGCCGCGGCGGGTGATGAGAATGCGGATCGGCGGCATGTCCTCGATCACGGCCGTCGCCGTGGCGCCGATCTTCGGCAGAACCTCGTTCATGGCGAGTTCGACCGGCCGCAGCACGGGATCGGGCGTCGTCGGCCGCAGTTCCGCGTCCGACATCAACTGTTCCTCGATCAGCGGATTGTGCGGCTTGAAGAGGTTCGAGTGGCTGAAGGCGACCGGCACCACCGGTTCGTCGGTGATGATCACATGCGCGCCGCGCTGCGTCATCTGGAACAGCGCCTTGGCAAATTTGCCGGGCATGCGCACGCAGCCATGCGAGGCCGGATAGTTCGGCACATGGTTGGATTCGTGCAGGGCGACGCCGGACCAGGTGATGCGCTGCATGTAGGGCATCGGCGCGTTCGAATAGAGGTTGGATTCGTGATATTTCTTCTTTTCCAGAATGGAAAAGATGCCGGTCGGCGTCGAATGACCGGGCTTGCCGGTCGAGACCTTCGACGTCGCCACCACCTGGTCGCCGTTGTAGACGACGAGCGACTGGGCGTCGCGCGAGACGATGATCTGCAACGTCCGGCCATCATTCGCCAGCGCAGGCGGCGTGAAGGCGGTTGCGGCAAGCAGGGAAAGGCTGACGCCCAAGATCAAACGAGAAACCATCGTGCTATTCCTGACGCAAAACATATGCCGACAAAATATGTCGTGAAGTTTAAGGAAGTTTTGAAGCGTAGAGGAATTTCGGGAACCAGCTGAAACAATCGACAGCGCCGTTCCAGCACAACAACTAAGCATCCGTAAACGATCTTGTACATATCCACCGCCGGGTGGCTTCGAAACATCACGAATTATTGATCGCGCCGTCCCGTCTGGAAGGTATAACCGGTTTCGACAGTGTTTTTTCCGAATTTTTCGCGGAGCTTGTCGACGGCGGCCTCGGCGGCGGCGCGGCGCGAGGCATGTGCGTCGACGAGGTCCGGCGGGTCGGCCCGGCCGGGATCGGTGAGATCGGTGACGCCGATGCCGAGAAGGCGGAATTTCGTTCCGTCGGCCTCTTTCTCCAGCATGCTCAGCCCGGTACGGAAAATCCGGTCGGCGAGCTGCGTCGGATCTTCCAGCCGCTTGTTGCGGGTGCGGATCTTGAAGTCTGCGGTCTTGAGCTTCAGCACCACGGTGTTGCCGGCAATGGCGTTCTTTTTCAGCCGCCAGGCGACCTTTTCGGACAGGTTGCGCAGGAGGGGCACGAGATCGTCGAAACGGGCGATGTCGTCGAAGAAGGTCGTCTCCGCCGAGACGCTCTTGGCGGCGTCGTTGAGATGCACCTCGCGATCGTCGATACCGCGCGACAGGCGGTACAGGCGCTGGCCCATGGTGCCGTAGCAGCGCATCAGTTCGTTTTCCTCCATCGTCTGGAGTTGTCCTATGGTGCGGATGCCGTCGCGTTCCAGCGTCGCGGCAAACGCCTTGCCGACGCCCCAGATCGTCGTGACGGGGCGGGGAGCGAGGAAATCGAGCGCCTCCCGCTGGCCGATGACCGAAAAGCCACGCGGCTTCTGCAGGTCGGAGGCGACCTTGGCGAGGAACTTGCAATAGGAGAGGCCGATCGAGATGGTGATGCCGATCTCGTTTTCCACGCGTTTGGCAAAACGGGCGAGGATGCGCGCCGGCGGGTCGTGATGCAGCCTCTGCGTCCCGTCGAGTTCCAGGAACGCCTCGTCGATCGACAGGGGCTGAACCAGCGGCGTCAGATCCTGCATCATCGCCCGTATCTGCCGGCCGACCCTGACGTATTTTTCCATGTCCGGACGGATGACCACCGCTTCGGGACAGGCTTCGAGCGCCTTGAACATCGGCATCGCCGAGCGCACGCCGTGGATGCGGGCGATGTAACAGGCGGTGGAGACAACGCCACGCTTGCCGCCGCCGATGATGAGCGGCTTGTCCAGAAGCTCGGGATTGTCGCGTTTTTCGATCGCCGCATAGAAGGCGTCGCAGTCGATATGGGCAAGCGTCAGGTCGTAGAGTTCGTCATGATAGACCAGCCGCGGGCTGCCGCAGGCGCGGCAACGCCTGGTCGGTGCCTGCTCGGCCAGGCAGTCGCGGCAGAAACCGGAATTGGACTTGGGCTCAGTGCTCATGTTCGGAACAAAGGTTGAACAAAGAGACGCTACGCCAGGACAGGCGAATCCTCAAGGCCAAGCTGGATCCGCCCGGCGTTTTCCCGGGAAAAGACGCGAGGCTGGAGCTACCCGTCTCCGTCAACCCGTCTCCGTCAACCCGTCTGCGGACGGACGTCCGTGCAGACATGCGCCTGCAGCAGGCCGAAGGCCTCCGCCCATCCGGCGACGGCGCGAATGCCGGCACAGGGCTCGGGAGCGAGGGCGCGGAAATCCGCATTGGCGAGCATCGTCAGAAGCAGGCAATCCGGCACATGTTCGCGGACGGACAGGAGGTTGCGTTCGATGTCGTCGATAAAGGCGACCGGCAGCGGACGGGCACCGTGCAGGGCCGTGACGACAGGGCCTTTCGGCCCTTCCGTCGCCACCATGGGAAAATGTAGGTCGAAGCGGTCGAGCAGGTTGCGCCGCACGAGCCGGTGGCGCGGCGACATGGCGGTGAGGAACACGATATCGGCGTCCTCCGCCAGCCGGTGCAGCGTCTCGACCGCCTGTTCCGCCGGCATCTGCCACTTGTCTTGCGCCGCGAAGAACGCATCGAGGAAGGCCGAGACGATGGCCGCTTCCGGAAAGGAGCCGTCCAGGGTCGAGACGATGTTGCCGTGGAGATGGAAGGAGCGCGGCAGAAGCTCGTGATTCTGGCTGCGCAGGAATGCGGCAAACGGCGAAATGAACTCCAGCACCACCTCGTCGATATCGCAGACGATCAGCGGCCTGTCTGTCAGCCGGACGTGGTCGAGATCGTAATCCTGCTGAGTCGCCATCAGTATTCTCCGGAGTCCAGTCCCGGTTTCGAGAGCGTGCGCCAGGCGGCTGCAACGGTTTCGGGGGCGGTATCCGTTGCGGCGCAAAAGGCCATCAGGGTCGGTTCGTGCCCCATGATGAAGTCGATGAGCCCGGCAAGGAAGCCGGTATCGCCCATGGCGTGGCGCAGCTCGCCGGGTGCGACGCCCGTCAGGGCCAGGAAACGCGACAGCATGTCCGGTTCATTTGCCAGCCAGGACAGCACGGCGATCGCCGTTTCCTGCGGATCTGCGGCCGCCGCCGCGCCTATTTTCGAACTGTTATGCATTTTGACGATCGGTTACCTTTTTCTCAACCAAATCCATCTACTCTGTCGGGCGAGATTGTAGAATGAATCCGCCGGACACCTATATAGAGGATGGGCCGGCCGGAAAAGCATTCAAGGACAAGCCGTAATGCCGAAACAGGTCATGATCGTAGAAGACAACGAGCTGAACATGAAGCTCTTTCGGGATCTGATCGAAGCCTCCGGCTATACGACCATCCAGACCCGCAACGGAATGGAAGCCCTGGATCTGGCGCGCAAGCACCGTCCGGACCTCATTCTCATGGATATCCAGCTTCCGGAGGTCTCGGGACTGGAAGTCACCAAATGGCTGAAGGAAGATGACGACCTGCATGTCATTCCGGTGATCGCCGTGACCGCTTTCGCCATGAAGGGCGACGAGGAGCGGATACGGCAGGGCGGATGCGAAGCCTACGTGTCCAAGCCGATTTCCGTGCCGAAATTCATCGAGACGATCAAGACCTATCTCGGCGATGCCTAAGGGAGCAGGGACGACACGATGACTGCACGTATCCTGGTCGTGGACGACATTCCCGCCAACGTCAAACTGCTCGAAGCGCGCCTTCTCGCCGAATATTTCGATGTGCTGACCGCTGCCGACGGCAAGACGGCGCTTGAGATCTGCGACCGCACCCAGGTCGACCTCATCCTCCTCGACATCATGATGCCGGGCATGGACGGATTCGAGGTCTGCGAACGTATCAAGGGCAATCCGCGCACCACGCATATTCCGGTCGTGATGGTGACGGCGCTGGACCAGCCGTCCGACCGGGTGAGGGGACTGAAGGCGGGTGCCGACGATTTTCTCACCAAGCCCGTCAACGACCTGCAGTTGATCTCGCGCGTCAAAAGCCTCCTGCGCCTCAAGACGCTGAGCGATGAATTGCGCTTCCGCGCCGAAACAGCCCACACTATCGGCCTGGAGGAAATGCTGAAGACGGACAGCCGGAGCGAGGAGGCGGCGCAGGTGCTGCTGGTCGATGGCCGCGGCAGCTCGCAGGAGCGTATCGTCAAGGCGCTGAAACCGATCGCCGATGTCATGGCGATGTCGGATCCGCAGGCAGCATTGTTCGAGGCAGCGGAAAACCCGTTCGAACTGGTCATCGTCAACTCGAATTTCGACGATTACGATCCGTTGCGCCTGTGCTCGCAGCTCAGGTCGCTGGAGCGGACGCGTTTCATACCGATCCTGCTGATCACCGAGCAGGGCGCCGACAGCATGATCGTGCGGGCGCTGGATCTCGGCGTCAACGACTATATCGTCCGGCCGCTCGATCCGAACGAACTCGTCGCGCGCTGCCTGACCCAGATCCGCCGCAAGCGCTTCAACGACCGCCTGCGCAGCAGCGTCAAGCAGACGATCGAGCTGGCGGTAACCGACGGCCTGACCGGCCTGAACAACAGGCGCTATCTCGACAATCACCTGAAGCTGCTGTTCAGCCGGGCGATCGCCCGCGGCCGGCCGCTGTCCGTCTGCATCACCGATATCGACCGCTTCAAGAGCGTGAACGACACCTATGGCCACGATGCCGGCGACGAGGTGCTGAAGGAGTTTGCCCAACGCATCCGCGGGACAGTGCGCGGCGCCGATCTTGCTTGCCGCTATGGTGGCGAGGAGTTCGTGCTCGTGATGCCGGACACGCCGCCGGAAATGGCTGCGGCCGTGGCCGAGCGGCTGCGCGGTCGTATCGAAGGCGAGCCTTTCAGCCTGCCGGGCGGCGATCTGCTGAAGCTCACGGCCTCGATGGGCATATCCTCGACCACCGGCAGCATGGAAACTCCGGAGCAATTGCTCAAGCAGGCCGACCGGGCGCTCTACGAAGCCAAGAACGGCGGACGCAACCGTGTCGTGGCGGCAGCGGCCTGAACGAATCAATTCTCGTCATGACGACAGTATTTTTGAAGAACAGTCGGATCGGCTGGAGAATTCGGCGTGTCTGTGGATAACTTTTCCGAAGGAACGCGGCCTTTTTGCTATAAGGTTGTGCAGATGGTGGCGTTTTTCACCTATTATTGATCAATCGTATAGCGCGTGAAGATTCCCACAATTGGCATCGTGAAAATTTCGCGCATACAACACAGTTGAAGCGAAATGACGCAGCTGCATCTGCCGTGATGGCGGTCCGGACTTTCGATGGCACGATTAAGCTTTGATTCAATTGGGTATCTAAAAACTTAACAAAATATTGTTTTTGCAGGTCCCAAAATATACGTGCCGGCACTGAATCAATATTTTTAGTATTTTGGTTGTTTTAATTGGAAAATAAGTCGCTTTCCTTACCATTATCCGTCGTTTTTAACCATAAAGGGACAAGGGTCCGTCTAAGCATTAAGAATTTGTTGATTTTCTTTTCATTTTGAGCAAATTATGCGTCATACAAAGAGACAACGTTCCTCGGAAAGAGGGCAGTCTTACCCCATGATGCTCAGGTCCGCCGCATCTCCTGGGTCGTGGGGTTGGCCGGTTGATATGCTACACGCGGTTCCTCGTGCCGCTGCATGTCAACCGGCCCCCTTTTCAAACGCCGCTTCCCCCGGGAGGCGGCGTTTTTTATTTCCGGCGGTGCAGGCATGGGAGGGAAACGGCGGCGGGCAGGCGGCAATAAAAAAGCGCGACACCCGAGGGCTCGCGCTTTTTTTTAAACTTCCGGAACGCAGATCTTACTTGATCTTGGTTTCCTTGAATTCGACGTGCTTCTTGGCAACCGGGTCGTACTTGGTCTTCGTCATCTTGTCCGTCATCGTACGGCTGTTCTTCGTCGTGACGTAGAAGAACCCGGTGTCGGCGGTCGACAGCAGCTTGATCTTGATGGTTGTAGCTTTCGCCATGGTCGTGGTCCTGCCTTTAATAAAAACGAAGCCGTGGACGGCCGGAAAGGGTCCACGGCTATTTCTGGCGCGAAACTACAAATCGCGCGTAAAAAGTCAAGTCCGTTTTGGCCCGAAAAGCAGGCGAGCCACCGAAAGCAGCACGTAGAGGCCAAAGAAGGCGGCAATTGCCCAGGCAAACCCGTCATTGCCGGTCATGTCGATGGTGGCGCCGATGGCCTGCGGGCCGGCGACGGTGCCGATGGCATAACAGAAGATGAAGGCGGCATTGGCGGCCGCCAGATCCGCGCCGGTGAGTCGCGAGCCGAGATGGCTGAGGCCGACCGTGTAGAGACCGGCGACACAGCCGCCCCAGAACAACAGCACGGCCGCCATCATCAGCCAGTTGCCGGCCAGCAGCGGCAAGGTCATCGCGCCGACGAGGCCAATGACGGCCATGATGAAGAGCAGCGTACGACGGTCGGAGATCCGGTCCGAGAGCATGCCGAGCGGGATCTGGAAGATGACGTTGCCGATGCCCATGATGGTCAGAAGCAGCGCCGCCTGCGCCTCGGTGAAGCCCGAGCGGGTGGCATAGATCGGAAACAGCGACAGGCCGCCGGCCTCGACCGCGCCGAAGACGAAGACCGCCGCCGTGGCGCTCGGCACCAGGAAGACGTAGCGGAAGAAGTGCAGTTCCGGCTTCTCGTCCAGCACGGGGCTTTCGTAGCGGGCGATGAAGATCGGTATGGCGGCGAGCAGGATCGCGCCGGCACCGATCAGGAACGGAAATACGCCCTCGCTGCCGACGATGGAGAAGATCAGCGGCCCGGCGGCAAAGCCGATGGACAGCACCGTGGAATAGATGCCGAGCACCATGCCGCGCCGGGAGGGCGGGGAGGCGGCGTTGATCCAGAATTCCGAAAGCACGAAGAGTGTGGTGGTGGCGCCGTGGAAGACCACCCGCAGCGGGAACCACATCCAGAAGGCTTCGGCGTAATAGAATCCGAGCGCGCTGACGGCTGCCAGCAGCACGGCCCAGAGCATGGTGTTGGCCGCCCCGAAACGGCGGGCGAGCCATGTCGTTACCGGGGCTGCGGCCATGGCGGCGACACCGGCCATGGCGGAGTTGAAGCCGATCAGCGTCGAGGAAATGCCGCGCTTTTCCAGGATGATGCTGAGCAGGGGCAGGCCGAGGCCGATGGCGATGCCGACGGCGCTGATCGCCGAAATGGCCGCAAACAGCGACGGCCAATGAATTTCCTCGACGTGACCCGGTGCGCCGTTGGACGGCTGAGACATAAAATGATCCTGCTTACACTGTGCTGCGGAATGACTGCCCGCGACGGCTATAATAAAACGGCACTGGGCTGCCAAACGGTAAAGCCGGGTCCATGTTCATCAGTTTTTTCAAGTCTTCGAGAACGGTTCGGGTTATCCGTGGCACGCTCAGGCTGTCGACATCGCGCAGATCGAGCCAGCGCAGATCATGCAGTTCTCCTGTATCACGGATGAGATCGGGATTTATTCCAGCTTCGTCGGCAAAGGTCGAAAAGAAGCGCGTGTCGAAACGCCGCACGTTGCCCGGCGGCGTGACGGCACGGGCGACATATCGCAGCGTATGCAGGCTTGCCCGGAGTCTGCCGCCGGCGGCATCCCCCAGCGTAAGGCCGGTTTCCTCGTGCAGTTCCCTGAGGGCTGCCAGCGCGATTGCCCGGGCGCTCTTTTCCGTTCCCCGTTCGCCGGTGAGCCTGGCGAGAACGAGGGGATGGAGATCGGATGCGAAGGGCAGCGCATGGTCGGATGCATCCCGCCGCCCGCCGGGAAAGACATAGGTATCCGGCATGAACACATGGCGGCTGCTGCGTTTGCCGACCAGCACGCGCGGAAAGCCCGTCGTCCGATCGATCAGGACGATCGTCGCGGCGTCGCGCGGACGAACGGAGGGACCGGCCGGGCGCTCGGCAGAGACTTCGACGCCCCATTCGGTCTTGTCGCCCGGCCGTTTCACTCGTGCTGTTCTCCGATGTTGGGATCGTCGAGCTCGTCCTTGTGCCCGCCGAAGCCGTGCATACGCAGTGCCCATTGCAATCCGATGACGCCGCCCTTGATCGGCTGGATCGACAGCATCGCCGTCAGCACCGTAATGGGTGCCCAGATCGCCAGATGCGTCCACATCGACAGCGGCCAGACCAGATCCGTCATCATGTAGCCGCCGACCGTGACGTGGCCGATGACGAAGATGACGAGATAGGGCGGCAGGTCGTCGGAGCGCTGGTGGAACATTTCTTCGCCGCAGGCGGCGCAATGATCGACCGGCTTGAGGAAAGCGCGGAACAGCCGGCCGCTGCCGCAAGCAGGACAGGTGTTGCGCAGACCGCGGACGATCGAGCGCCCCACCGGTCGCTCCGCCACATCCGGACCGCCGAAGCGGATCGGTTCGTTGTCCTGTTGGGTCGCCATATCGGATCCTTCCTGAAAGCGTCTTTTGCGATTGCCTTAGCGGCGACCGCGTGGCGGACGGGTGCCCGGCTGCTTGCGCTGCCCGGCACCGCGCCGCGATGTCTTGTGGAACGAACGCACCGCCGTCGGCATCTTGCGCCCCTCGCTCAGCATCTCGAACCGCAGGGCGCCGGCGAGCGGCACCGCCTCGGCCAGTCGCACTTGCACCTCGTCGCCGAGGCGATAGCCGAGACCGGTGCGCTCGCCCGACAGCGCCTGGTGCGCCTCGTCGTAGATGAAATAGTCGTTGCCGAGGGTCGAGATCGGCACGAAGCCGTCGGCGCCGTAATCCGGCAGGCTGATGAACAGCCCCGATTTGGTGACGCCCTGAACGCGGCCGGCAAATTCCTCGCCGATTCGGCCAACGAGATGATGGGCGATCAGCCGGTCGACCGTCTCGCGCTCGGCCGCCATGGCGCGGCGCTCGAAGGTCGAGATTTCCGCGGCGATATCGTCGAGCGACGCCTCCTCGTCCGGCGTGATCCCGCCTTCGCCGAAGCCGAGCGACCCCACCAGGGCACGATGCACGATCAGGTCGGCATACCGACGGATCGGCGAGGTGAAATGGGCGTACTTCATCAGGTTGAGGCCGAAATGGCCGATATTGTCGGGGCTGTAGATCGCCTGGCTCTGGGAGCGCAGCACCATCTCGTTGACCATGGTCTGGTGCGGCGTGTCTTCCGCCTTGGCGAGGATGCCGTTGAAGGAGTTGGCGCGCACATTGCCGCCCTTGGCGAGCGGGATGCCGAGCGTCGCCAGGAACTCCCGCAGCGTCTCCTGCTTGGCAAGCGACGGCGCGTCGTGGATGCGGTAGATCAGCGGCTGGCGCTTCTTCTCCAGCGTCTCGGCGGCGGCGACGTTCGCCTGGATCATCATCTCCTCGATCAGCTTGTGGGCGTCGAGCCGTGGCGGCACGAAGACGCGGTCCACCGTGCCGTCGGGCTTGAGCAGGATCTTGCGCTCCGGCATGTCGAGTTCCAGCGGCTGGCGCCGGTCGCGGCCGCGCTTCATCACGTGGTAGGCGTGCCACAGCGGCTTCAGGATCGGCTCGAGCAGCGGGCCGGTCTTGTCGTCGGGCGCGCCGTCGATGGCCGCCTGGGCCTGGCTGTAGGAGAGTTTGGCCGCACTCTTCATCATGATGCGATGGAAGGTGTGGCCGATCTTGCGGCCTTCGGAAGAAAATGCCATCCGCACGGCGAGTGCCGGCCGGTCGACGCCTTCCTTCAGCGAGCAGAGATCGTTGGAGATGCGCTCGGGCAGCATCGGCACGACGCGATCGGGGAAATACACGGAATTGCCGCGCTTCAGCGCCTCGCGGTCGAGCGGCGAGCCCGGCCTGACGTACCAGGAGACATCGGCGATCGCCACCGTGACGATGACGCCGCCGACATTGTCCGGCGAAGGGTCGGCTTCGGCATAGACGGCGTCGTCATGGTCCTTGGCGTCGGCCGGGTCGATGGTGATCAGCGGCAGCGCGCGCCAGTCCTCGCGGCTCGCCATGGTCGCGGCCTTGGCGGCTTCTGCCTCGGCCTCGACGGCCGGTGGGAAGATGTGGGGGATGCCGTGCGCATAGATGGCGATCATCGAGATCGCCTTTTCCGAGGCGACGGAACCGACCACTGTCAGGACCTTCGCCCGCGGCAGGCCGAAACGGCCGAGCCGTGCCACTTCGACCTCGACGAGATCGCCGTCCCTGGCTTCGCCGGTCGAATCCGGATCGATGACCATTTCTTCGCCGCGCTTTTCGATCGGCATCAGCCGTCCACCGCCGCCGGGCGTCTCGCGGAACACGCCGAGCACGGCGTTCATGCGCTTGTCGATGACCTTGATGATGCGCGCCGTATAGGCCGGCCCGCCGCGTTCGCTTGCCGGGAAGATCTTCGCCAGGATGCGGTCGCCGAGGCCGGCGGCCGGCGTCTTGCCCTTGCCGCGCTTTTCGGAGGATTGGCGGATCAGCACCGCCGGTGCGACACCGGCGTCCTCCGGCCACTCGGCCGGGCGGCCGATCAGTTCGCCGTCCTTGTCGCGGGTGGTGATGTCGATCACGGTAACGGGCGGCAGGGCGCCGGGGCGGATCAGGGATTTGCGGTTCTTCTGGACGAGGCCGTCTTCTTCGAGCGAACGCAGCAGGTTCTTGAGCTCGACGCGGCTTTCGCCTTTCAGGCCGAAGGCCTTGGCCAGTTCGCGTTTGGATGCTTTTTCGGGATGGTCGGCGATGAAACGCAGGATCACGTCCCGCGGCGGCAGCACGCCCTGAATGATGCTGTCGCCGCTTTTGGCAGTCTCCGCGCGGGCGGCCCTGCCAGCCCGTTTGCCGGTCTGTGCTGCCTTGCCGCGCGGTTCTCTGTTCGTCATTTAACTCTTCTTCGTCTTCGAGGCCGTCTTGGCCTTCGGTTTTGCCGCAGCCTTTGGCTTGGCGGCCTTCTTTGTTTCGCTCGTCTCGGCGGAGGCCTTGGCCTTTGCCGTCTTGGCAGGGGCCTTCGCCTTGGCGGACTTGCCGGACGGTTTTCCGGCCTTTTCGACGATCAGCGCCAGCGCTTCCTCGACCGTCACCGATTGCGGGTCCTTGCCCTTCGGCAGGGTGGCGTTGACCTTGCCCCAGTTGACATAGGGGCCGTAACGGCCGTCGCGCACGGTGATGGCGCCGCCGTCGGGATGGTCGCCCAGTTCCTTGAGCGCCGCAGGCGTCGCGCGGCCACGACCGCCCGCACCCTTGGTCTGCTTGTCGGCAAGCACGGTCACGGCACGGTTGAGGCCGATGGTGAACACGTCCTCGACGCCTTCGAGGTTGGCATAGGTGCCGTCATGCAGCACGAAGGGCCCATAGCGGCCGATGCCGGTCGAAATCATCTTGCCGGTTTCGGGGTGGGCGCCGACGTCGCGCGGAAGCGACAGCAGCGCCAGGGCCTTTTCGTAATCGATGGTCGCCGGCGTCCAGCCTTTCGGCAGGGAAGAGCGTTTCGCCTCCTTGCCGTCGCCGCGCTGTATATAGGGACCGAATCTGCCGCTGCGCAAGGTGATCTCCTCGCCGGTGAGCGGATCCTTGCCGAGCGCCTTCGGTTCGTTGAGTGCCGCCGCATCCGCCTCGCCGCCGTTTTCCGACGATAGCTGGCGGGTGTAGTTGCAGTCCGGATAGTTCGAGCAGCCGACGAAGGCGCCGTACTTGCCGAGCTTCAATGACAGCTGGCCGGTGCCGCACACCTGGCAGACGCGCGGATCGGAGCCGTCCTCGCGCTTCGGGAAGACCAGCGGCGCCAGCATCTCGTTCAATGCGTCGAGAACGTTGGTGACGCGCAGTTCCTTGGTGTCCTCGATCTGGGCGAAGAAATCGCGCCAGAAATCGCGCAACACATCCTTCCAGTTCAGTTCGCCGGCGGAAATGCGGTCGAGCTTTTCTTCGAGATCGGCAGTGAAATCATATTCGACATAGCGGTTGAAGAAGCTTTCGAGGAAAGCCGTCACCAGCCGGCCCTTGGCCTGCGGCATGAGCTTGCGCTTGTCGATCGTCACGTAGTCGCGGTCGCGCAGTGTCGCCAGCGTCGCGGCATAGGTGGAGGGGCGGCCGATGCCGAGCTCTTCCATCTTCTTGATCAGCGAAGCTTCGGAATAACGTGGCGGCGGTTCTGTGAAGTGCTGGGTGGCGTTGACCTTGTTCTTCACCAGCTTTTCGCGGGCGTTGATCTCCGGCAGGCGGCCGCCGTCCTCGCTGTCGTCGGCCTGTTCGCCGTCTTCCTTCTGGTCGGTATAGGCGGCGATGAAGCCGTCGAAGCGAATGACGGAACCGACGGCGCGCAGGCCGGCCTTCTGCCCGCCATTGCCGGCGAGGATTTCGACGGTGGTGCGCTCGATTTCGGCGGACGCCATCTGGCTGGCGATACCACGCTTCCAGACGAGGTCGTAGAGGCGAAGCTGGGCGTCATCGAGGTAGCGGCGCACCGAATCCGGCGTGCGGTTGAAATCCGTCGGGCGAATGGCTTCGTGGGCTTCCTGGGCGTTCTTCGCCTTGGCGGAATAGAGACGCGGCTTTTCCGGCAGGTAACGGGCACCGAATTGCTCGCCGATGGCATGGCGAGCGGCGTCGATCGCTTCCGGCGCCATCTGCACGCCGTCGGTACGCATATAGGTGATCAGGCCGACCGTCTCGCCGCCGATATCGGTGCCTTCATAGAGCTTCTGCGCCACCTGCATGGTGCGCGATGCCGAGAAGCCGAGCTTGGAGGAGGCGGCCTGCTGCAGCGTCGAGGTGGTAAAGGGCGGCGAGGGGTTGCGCTTGACCGGCTTCGCCTCGACGCTTTCCACGACGTAGCTGGCGCCTTCCAGAAGCGACTTCAGCCGGTTGGCCTCCTCGCCGTTGCCGATGGCGCGAGGCTGCAGGCGCTTGCCGTCCGCGGAAACCAGCCTGGCCTCGAACTCGTCGCCGCGCGGCGTCTTCAAAAGCGCCGAGATCTGCCAGTATTCTTCCGAAACGAAACGCTCGATTTCCGACTCGCGGTCGCAGACCAGGCGAAGCGCAACCGATTGCACCCGGCCGGCCGAACGGGCACCCGGCAGCTTGCGCCACAGAACGGGCGACAGATTGAAGCCGACGAGATAATCGAGGGCGCGGCGGGCGAGATAGGCATCGACCAGCGGCACATCGATGTCGCGCGGCTGCGCCATGGCATCGAGCACGGCCTTCTTGGTGATGGCGTTGAAGACGACGCGTTTGACCGGCTTGTCGCCGAGCACCTTCTTTTTCTTCAGCAGGTCGAGAACGTGCCAGGAAATGGCTTCGCCTTCGCGATCCGGGTCGGTCGCCAGAAACAGGCCGTCGGAGGATTTCACCGCGTCGGCGATGTCCTTGATGCGTTTGGCCGAAGCGCCGTCGACCTCCCAGAGCATCTCGAAATCCTGGTCGGGAAGCACCGAGCCGTCCTTGGCAGGCAGGTCGCGGACATGACCGAAGGACGCCAGAACCTTGTAGCCGGGGCCAAGATACTTGTTGATCGTCTTGGCCTTGGCCGGCGATTCTACCACAACAACATTCATCACGGATCTCTAAAACAGTATGATTGCGCCATGAAACCGGAACTCATGGAGGGAAGGAGCGCGGTTTTCCGGATTTCCGACATGGACAGTGATTTCGTCGCGGTCAAGAGGCTTAGGGCAATTTATATGCCGTTTACGGGCTGCACACCAAAATACAACCATTGAGAGCTTCACATGATATTGCAATTTGAGATAATTGATCTATCTTCCATGTGACACGGAATCGAACAGGTTTTCCGGTTCCGCCAATCTAATATCGGTTCTCACGAAGGCGAGAGTGGAAATGACCCCCAAGACAGCACAGGCCGATGATGGTGAAGCTTGGAGGCAGAACATCGCCTATATCCGGCAGATGCTCGGCGAGTTGCGTCAGGTCGCCCAGAGCGAGGGCGCCGAGATGTTATGCTACTTCATCGAAATGGCCTATATGGAGGCCGGCGATATTCAGGCGGGCCGCCGTTCAATCCGGCATCGCCAATGATACCAGGCCGCCGGCATGGCGATGCAGCCGTCCGGCAAGATCCAGTTCCAGCAAGACCAGATAGACGGTCGCCGGCTGAATTTGCGTATGGCGGATGATGTCGTCGATCTCGACCGGTGTCGGGCCGAGCGCGTCGACGATGCGGTCGCGCTCCTCTTCCCCGGGCGGCAGGAGCATCGGCCTTTCGCTTTCGTAGGGCGGTTCCCGGACGGAGGGGTCGGAAAACAGATCGATTTGCGAGATCGGCGACAGTGCATTCAGCACATCCGCGGCCTCCGTCGTGACGATTGCCCCGTCCTTCAACAATCCGTTGGTGCCGTGGCAGCGGGGGTCCAGCGGTGAGCCGGGTACGGCAAACACCAGCCGCCCGAACTCGCCGGCGAGCCGGGCGGTGATCAGCGAACCGGAGCGGCTTGCGGCCTCGACCACCACCACCCCCAGCGCGACGCCGGCGATCAGCCGGTTGCGCCGCGGAAAATCGCGTGCCCGCGGCTCCCATCCGAACGGCATTTCGCTGATCGCCAATCCGCGTCCTTCACAGATGTCCTGCAGCAGGCCGATGTTTTCGGGCGGATAGGGCTGGTCGAGCCCGCCGGCCATGGCGGCGATCGTGCCGGTTTCCAGGCTGGCGCGGTGGGCGGCGGTGTCGATGCCGCGCGCCAGGCCGGAAATGACGGCATAACCCGCCCGCCCGGTATCCCTGCCGATCATCGCCGCAAACTTGGCGCCGCTGATCGAGGCATTGCGAGAGCCGACAATGCCGACGGCGGGCAGGACGGCAGTCGAGAGGTCGCCCTTGACGGCAAGCAGCGGAGGGGCGCCGTCGATCTGGCGCAGGGCAGGGGGATAATCCGGCTCGCCGATGCCGACGAAGCGGGCGCCGAATTTTCGGGCGACCGTCAATTCGCGTTCGGCTTCCTCGACGGTGGCGATCCGCATGGGACGGGCGCCGCCGCCCCGACGCGAAAGGTCCGGCAGCATTTCCAGCGCCAGTTCCGCCGATCCGCAATGATTGATGAGGTCGCGAAAGGTGGCGGGACCGACATTTTCGGTGCGGATCAACCGCAGCCAGGCGATCCTTTGTTTGTCCGTCAGCGCAATTCCCGTTTTCCTTGCGCCGGTGTTGGACATTTATCCCTTCTTTCCGATCTTGCTTTCGGTGCCGAGTATCAGTCGCTCGATGTTGGGCTTGTGTTTCCACCAGGTGATGATGGTCATCAACGCCAGGACGAGTGCCACTTTTTCAGCCCCCAGTATCCACAATGCAACCGGAATGACAAGGGTTGCAACCAGAGCGGACAGAGAAGAATAGCGGCTAAGGAAAGCGATGGTCAGCCAGATGGCCGCGAAGACCAGCACCATCCACGGTGCAAGGCCGAGCAGGATGCCGATATAGGTCGCCACGCCCTTGCCGCCCTTGAAGCCGAGCCATACGGGGAAGAGGTGGCCGAGGAACGCCGCCCCGCCGGCGAGCGCCGTGAGCAGCGCCTGCTGTTCGGTCGTGCCGTTCCGTGTGGCCAGCCACGCCAGGAACACCGCCACCGCACCCTTGCCGCCATCGCCCAGCAGGGCGACGAGGGCGAGGTCGCGGCGCCCTTGAAGGCGTCAAGCAGCAGGGTGGCGAGCGCCAGCTTGCGGTTGCCGGTGCGCAGCACGTTGGTGGCGCCGATATTGCCGGAGCCGATCTTGCGGACGTCGCCCAGCCCGGCGGCGCGCGTCAAAAGCAGGCCGAAGGGAATGGAGCCGAGCAGGTAGCCGAGCAGCAGGGAGGCCAGCGCCAGCGGCAGGGTGATCTGCCAGGTCAAAATTTCGGTCATTGCGTCTCGCTCCCCGTATTCGTATCGCGACGTCCAACGGCTCGCGACCACCGTCACCTGCTTATCCGCGACAGCCCCGCATCTGCCTGCCGGCATCTTCTCCCCGCAGGCACGGAGAGGGTTAGGGGCAAAGCGGCAACCGCCAAGCCTCAGCCTGAAATTCTCATACCCCGAAAACCTGCCTGCCCGCCACATATGTGGCAACCGCCCGGCCGCTGAAGCGCGCGTCGTCGAACGGCGTGTTCTTGGAGCGCGACAGCAGCTGTTCCTTGGCGACCAGCCAGGGTTCGTCGAGGTCGATCAGCGTGATATCCGCCTTGGCGCCGGGTTTCAGCGTGCCGGCATCGAGGCCGAAGATTTCTGCCGGCCGCGTCGACATGGCGGAAATCAGCCGGCCAAGCGGCACGCGGCCGTTGTGGTGCAGCCGAAGGGCCGCGGCCAGCATGGTTTCCAGTCCGACGGCACCGTCTTCCGCATCGGCAAACGGCAGCCGCTTGGTGTCGACGTCCTGCGGATCGTGCGAGGAGACGATGATGTCGATCGTGCCGTCGGCCAGCGCATCGACCATGGCGCTGCGGTCGTCTTCCGAACGCAGCGGCGGCGACAGCTTGAAGAAGGTGCGGTATTCGCCGATGTCGTTCTCGTTGAGCGACAGGTGGTTGATCGAGATGCCGCAGGTGACGTCGGCGCCGCGCCGGCGCGCCGTCCGGATCGCTTCGGCCGATTCGGGCACGGAGATCTTGGCGGCATGATATTTGCCGCGCGTCAGCGCCGCGATGCGCAGGTCGCGCTCCAGCGGGATGATTTCCGCTTCCTTCGGCACGCCGGAGAGGCCGAGCCAGCTGGCAAACAGCCCCTCGTTCATCACGCCGTTGGCGCCGAGATATTTGTCGCGGCTTTCGAGCGCGATGACGGCGCCGAATTCGCGGGCATAGGTCATCGCCCGGCGCAGCACCAATGTGTCGTGCACCGACTTGCGGCCGTTGGTGAAGGCGACGGCGCCCGATTCCATCAAGAGGCCGAACTCGGTCATCTCTTCGCCGGCCAGCCCCTTGGTGAGTGCTGCGGCCGGATAGACGTTGACCACCGCCTTGTCGCGCGCCGTCCTGAGCACGAACTCCACGAGCGCGATGTCGTCGATGACCGGATCGGTATCCGGCATCATGATGAAGGAAGTGACGCCGCCCGCCGCTGCCGCACGGCTGGCCGAGGCGATGGTCTCGCGATGTTCGGCGCCGGGTTCGCCGACATAGACGCGGGCATCGACCAGGCCCGGCACGGCGACGAGACCGTTGCAATCGCGCACCGTCGCACCTTCCGGCGCGCCCTGGTTCTGCGCCGCGGCACCGGCGGCCGCAATCCGGCCGTTTTCGATGACGATCGTGCCGACCTCGTCGAGGTTGCGCGAGGGGTCGATGATACGGGCGTTTTTCAGGACGGTGGTCGTGCTCATGCCCGTTCTCCGTTGTTCTGCGACAGCAGCAGGGCTTCCATGACGGCCATGCGCACGGCGACGCCCATTTCCACCTGTTGCTCGATGACGCTCTGCGGCCCGTCGGCGATCTCGGAGGCGATCTCGACGCCGCGGTTCATCGGCCCGGGATGCATCACCAGCGCGTCTTCCTTGGCATATTTCAACTTCTCGGCATCGAGGCCGTAATAATGGAAATATTCCCGCACCGACGGCACGAAGGAGCCGGACATGCGCTCGCGCTGCAGGCGCAGCATCATCACCACGTCGGCATCCTTCAGGCCTTCCTCCATCGAGTGATAGACCTCGACGCTCATGTCGGCGATGCCGGCCGGCAGAAGCGTCGCCGGGCCGACGACGCGCACGCGCGCACCCATGGCGTTGAGCAGCAGGATGTTGGAGCGGGCCACGCGCGAATGCAGCACGTCGCCGCAGATGGCGACGATGATGCGCGCCAGCTTGCCCTTGGCGCGGCGGATGGTGAGCGCATCGAGCAGCGCCTGCGTCGGGTGCTCGTGGGCGCCGTCGCCGGCATTGATCACCGAGCCGTCCACCTTGCGGGCGAGCAGTT
>ERZ778022.1478-NODE-1478-length-31050-cov-4.392805_pt1 | contig 31050 bp, 30 predicted proteins | sample MGYA00375752_ERZ778022 | MGnify/ENA primary metagenome ERZ778022 (study PRJEB29350, sample SAMN05389826) | bioreactor metagenome | isolation source: Thiocyanate bioreactor | place: South Africa: University of Cape Town | collected 2014-04-04 ...
AGACCTCGTCACCCCACGCCACCTCGACCTGCTGGGCAAGGCCTTGCTGGCGACCGGGTTGATGACCGCCTACGGCTATTTCGCCGAGGTCTTCGACGCGCTCTACGCGGGCGGCGGGGAACTCGCCTCGCTGCACGACCGGCTGACCGGGGCCTATGCCTGGAGCTATTGGGGCGCGCTGCTGCTCAACTTCGTGCCACTCCAGGCGCTGTGGTGGCGCCCGGCGCGGCGCAAACCGCTGGTGCTGTTCCTGGTCAGCCTGGCGGTGGCGACGGGCATGTGGCTGGAGCGGTTCATGCTCGTCGTGACCTCGCTCCAGCGCGACTGGCTGCCCTCCTCGACCGGCCACTATCACCCGACCTTGTGGGACTGGGCGCTGTTCGCCGGCATGGGCGGGGTGTTCCTCGTGCCCTTCCTGCTGTTCGTGCGCTTCCTGCCCGTGATCTCGGCCAGCGAGACGCGCGAGGCGGTGCACGAGAAGGCGCAGGACCATGGCTGAGTCCTCGCCCCTCGGCCTGCTGGGCGAGTTCGCCAGCCCGGAACGGCTGGTCGAAGCCGCCCACCTCGCACGCGAGGCCGGCGTCACCGGGCTCGACGCCTATACGCCCTTCCCGGTCGATGCGCTGAACGAGGTGCTGGGCTTGCACGAAACACGTATCCCCTGGCTGGCGGCGATCGGCGCGGTCGTGGGCCTGGCCGGCGCCTATGCGCTCCAGATCGGGACCAACCTCGACTACCGGCTCGACGTGGGCGGACGGCCGCTACTACCGCTCCAGGCCTTCGCCCTGATCGGCTTCGAGCTGCTGGTCCTGGGCGCGGCCCTGTTCATCGTCGCCGGGTTCTTCGCGCTCAACCGCCTGCCCCGCTATCACCACCCGCTGTTCTGGGTCGACCGCTTCGAGCGCGCGACCCGCGACGGCTTCTTCCTGTTCGTGCCGACCGCCGACGCGCAAGCCGTCGAGACGGCCCGGGCGCTGTTCGCCCGCCTTGGCCCCGACAGCGTGGACGAGGTGCCGCGATGAGCCGCCCGTGCCTCCTCCCGGGCCTCGCCCTGCTGGCCCTGGCCGGGTGCGACAACATGGTCCGCCAGGACCGCTACGACCCCTATGGCGACGGCCCGCTGTTCGCCGACGGCAAGGTCATGCAGGCGGCGCCCGCCGGCACGGTCCCGCGCGACGCGCCGCAGCTTCGCGCCGTGGCCGAGCGCCCGCCGCTGACCCCGGCCCTGCTCCGGCGCGGGCAGGAACGCTATGCGATCTACTGCGCGCCGTGCCACGGGCTCGATGGCTCGGGCGACGGCACCGTCACCGCCCGCGGCTTTCCCCGTCCGGCCGACTTCCGCGCGGCCGGGCAGCGCGATCTGGACGCGGACCGCCTGTTCCGCGTCGTCTCCGAGGGCACCGGAACGATGTACGGCTTCGCCGATCGCGTCCCCGCCCCCGACCGCTGGGCGATCGCCGCCTATGTCGAGGCCCTGCGCCGCGCCGGCAGCGAGCCCGGCGCATGAGCGCGCGGCATGTCCTGCTGGCGGGCCTGGCCCTGGCCGCGGCGGCGCTCCTCGCCGTGCTCGCTGCGCCGGCCGAGGCCCTACGCGCCTGGCTGGCCGCGGCCGTACTGTGGAGCGGACTGCCGCTGGGCTCGCTCGGCCTCGCCCTGACGATGCGCCTGACCGGCGGACGCTGGGACCGGGCCCTTCCCCCCTTCCTCGAAGCCGGAGCCCTGACCCTGCCCCTCGCCTGCGCCGCCCTGCTGCCCGTCCTCCTCGGGCTCGGCGCGCTCTATCCTTGGGCCGGCGAACCGATGCCGGGCTTCCAGGGCGCCTGGCTCGCCCCGCTCCCCTTCGTGCTGCGGACCCTGATCCTGTTCCTCGGCGCGGGGGCGATCCTCTGGGCACTCGTCGCCCGGCGCGCGCCGGCCGGGGCGGTCGCGGCGGCGGGGCTGCTGTTCCTGCTGCCGATGCAGACCTTCGTGTTGACGGACTGGCTGCTGTCGCTCGCGCCGGGCTTCCATTCGTCCGGCTTTCCGCTCTACGCGATGAGCGGCCAGTTCAACCTCGCCTTCATGGCCGCGGCGGCCCTGCTGCTGTCGCGCCAGCCCCGGCATACCGAGGCGCTGGGGGCGATCATGATCACCCTGACGCTGACCTGGCTCTACCTCGCCTTCACCCACTACATCGTCATCTGGTCGGGCGATCTTGCCCCGCTGGTCGGCTGGTATCGCGAGCGCCTGGGCGGCCTCTGGGGCGCGGCCTACGGGTTCTGCGCGGCGGTCGAGACCGGCGTGCTGCTGGCCCTGCTGGTCCCCCGGCTGCGGCGCTCGGCAGCCGCCTTGCGCGCGATCGCCGGGGCGGCGATCCTGGCGCGGATCGTCGAAGCGGCCTGGCTGGTCCTGCCCGCGGCCGGGCCGATGCGCGTGTGGCCGCTGCTCCTCTACCTGCTCGCAGCCTGTGGTCTGGGCCTGGTCTTCCTCTCGGCACAGGCCCTGATCCTCGACCGCCGCGTGGCGGCGCGGAGCCCGGCATGAGCACCGAGCGCTCCGATATCCCCCCGTTCGTCGCGCGTTGGGTGCTCGGCGCGGCGCTGATCGTCCTTGCGCTGTCGCTCGGCCTCGTCGCGCTGTTCCTGGCGATCGAGGGCCGCTTCCGCGAAGCCACGCCGCGACGGCCGGCGCCCACGGCCGCCCCGGCCCTCCAGACCGACGAGGTGGGCGACCGCGCGACGATCGAGACGCTCGCCAGGGCCCGCCTCGCGGGCAAGCGCGGCGGCATGAGCATCGAGCAGGCGATGCGCCGCACCGCCGATGCCGGCTGGGATGCCCGGCCATGAGGCGGGCGCTGCTCGGCCTCCTGATCCTGCTCGGCGCCGCCGCGGCGGCGCCGTTCGATCCCTTCGCCCGGGCCGGGATCGACGAGCATCCCGGCACGCGCATTCCCCTGGATGTCGCCGTCACCAGCGAGACCGGCGCAAAAGGTCCGCTCAAGGCCCCGGCATCGGGCGAACCGATCCTGCTGGTCCCGGTGCTCCACGATTGCCCCAACCTGTGCGGCGTGACCCTGGACGGCCTGGCCGCCGCGATGCGCGCCGCGAACCTGCAAGGCGACCGCGACGCGCGGGTCATCGCCTTCGGCATCGACCCGCGCGAAAGCCCCGCCGATGCCCGCCGCGCCCTCGCCCGCCTGGCCGAGCGCCATCCCGAGACCGCCGGCCGGTTCCACGGCACCGTGAGCGACGGGCAAGCGATCCGCGCCGTCACCGATGCGCTCGGCTATCGCTTCGCCTACGATCCGCGCATCGGCCAGTACGCCCATGCCGCCGCGATCGCCGTGCTGACGCCCGACGGCCGGTTCAGCCGCTGGCTCTACGGCCTGGCCCCCGAGCCCGCCGACCTCCGCGCCGCACTGGCCGAGGCGCGCGCCGGCCGGACCGGCGGCTGGGGGCGGCGGCTGGTCCTGCTGTGCTATCACTACGATCCCGCGACCGGCCGCTACAGCCTGGCGATCGACTGGCTCCTGCGCGGCGCCGGGCTGCTCACCGCGGCGGGCCTGCTGGTCTACGTCCTCGCCGCCCGGCGCGGCGAGCGGCCAAGCGCGCGATGATCGGCCTTTTCCCATTCGCTCCGGCGGCCTCGGCCCATGCCCGGCATCTCGACACGCTGATCGGCGGGTTCAGCGTGCTGGTCGCCCTGCTCGCCGGGCCGGTGATCGTGCTGATCTTCGCCTTCGCCGTGCGCTATCGCCGCGGCAAGCGCGTCAACCGCACCCGCGCCGAGGACCGCAACGTCTGGCTGGAAGTGTCCTGGTCGGTCATCCCCTTCCTGCTGATCCTGGGCTTCTTCGTGGTGGCGGCGCGGATGTACTTCGCCCTGCGCGAGCCGCCGCCCGGCGCCATGCCGATCACGGTCGTCGCCAAGCAATGGATGTGGAAGTTCCAGCACCCCACGGGCCAGGCCGAGATCAACCGGCTCCACGTCCCCGTCGGCCAGCCGGTACGCCTGACCATGACCAGCCAGGACGTGATCCACAGCCTCTACGTACCCGCGCTGCGGATCAAGCAGGACGTCCTGCCCGGCCGCTATACCGAGCTGTGGTTCACCGCCGACCGCCCCGGCACCTACCATCTGTTCTGCGCCGAGTTCTGCGGCACCGACCATGCCGCGATGGGCGGCGGCCTGATCGCGATGGCGCCGGGCGACTACGCGCGCTGGCTGGCGGACGCAGGCGGCGGCGGGAGCCTCGCCGCCCAGGGCGCGGCGCTCTATGCCCGGCTCGGCTGCGGCTCCTGCCACGGCGCGAGCGCGGCCGTCCGCGCCCCGCCGCTGGACGGCCTGTTCGGCGCGACGGTCACGCTGGCGGACGGCACGACCCGCCGCGCGGACGAGCAATACCTGCGCGACGCGATCCTCGATCCCAACGCCCAGATCACCGCCGGCTATCCGGCGATCATGCCGACCTACCGGGGCGTCGTCGACGAGGCCGCGGCGATGGCGCTCGTCGCCTACCTGCGCTCGCTGCCGAAAGGGGCCCGCCCATGAGCGAGGCCGGCCTCCACGATTCCCCGCGCGAGCAGGACGTGCCGATCCAGACGCCGGCCGAAGGGCGCAGCTACCTCGCCGCGGGCAGTTCGCTGCGCTCCTGGCTGCTGACCACCGACCACAAGCGGATCGCCGTCCTCTACCTCGTCACGATCACCCTGTTCTTCGCGATCGCCGCCTTCGCCGCCGCGCTGATCCGGCTGGAGCTGCTCACCCCCAAGGGCGACCTGCTCAGCGCGGAAGGCTACAACCGCGCCTTCACCGTCCACGGCGTGGTGATGGTCTGGTTCTTCCTGATCCCGTCGATCCCCAACGTCTTCGGCAACTTCCTGATCCCGCTGATGATCGGCGCAAGGGACCTCGCCTTTCCGCGGCTCAACCTCGCCTCGTGGTACATCTTCGTGTTCGGCGGGCTGTTCACGCTCGCCATGCTGGCCTTCGGCGGGGTCGACACGGGGTGGACCTTCTACACGCCGCTGTCGTCGACCTACGCCAACGGCAACGTCGTCCTGGCCCTGACCGCGGTGTTCATCGCCGGCTGGTCCTCGATCCTGACCGGGATCAACTTCATCGTCACGATCCACAAGCTGCGCGCGCCGGGCATGACCTGGGGGCGGCTGCCGCTGTTCGTCTGGACCCATTACGCCACGGCCCTGATCCTGGTGCTGGCGACGCCGGTGCTGACCGTCACCCTGCTGCTGGTCATGGCCGAGCGGGTGCTCGGCCTCGGCATCTTCGATCCGGCGCTGGGCGGCGATCCGCTACTGTTCCAGCACCTGTTCTGGTTCTACAGCCACCCTGCCGTCTACATCATGGTCCTGCCGGCCATGGGCGTCGTCTCGGAGCTGGTCACGGCCGCCGCGCACCGCAAGCTGTTCGGCTACTGGTTCGTCGCCTATTCGGCCCTGGGGATCGCCCTGGTCGGCTTCCTGGTCTGGGGCCACCACATGTTCGTCGCCGGCCAGGGGATGTACGCCAGCGCGGCCTTCTCCTTCCTCTCGCTGGTCGTGGCGATCCCCTCGGCGATCAAGGTCTACAACTGGACGGCGACGCTCTACAAAGGCTCCATCGCCCTCAACGCGGCCTTCCTCTTCGCGATGGGCTTCATCGGCCTGTTCGTGATGGGCGGGCTGACCGGGCTGATGCTGGCCATGCTGGCGATCGACGTGCACGTTCACGACACCTACTTCGTCGTCGCCCATTTCCACTACATCATGGTCGGCGGCGCGGTGACGGCCTTCCTCGGCGCGGTGCATTACTGGTGGCCGAAGATGTTCGGGCGGATGTACAACGAGGGCTGGGGCAGCATCTCGGCCGGCTTCATCTTCATCGGCTTCAACCTGACCTTCTTCCCGCAGTTCCTGCTCGGCTATGCCGGGATGCCGCGGCGCTACCACGAATATCCGCCCGAATTTCAGACGCTTCAGGTGCTCTCCTCGTCAGGCGCCTCGCTTCTGGCGCTCGGCTACGGCCTGCCGCTGATCTACCTGCTCTACTCGCTGCGCCACGGCGAGCCGGCTCCACCCAACCCATGGCACGCCGCCGGCCTCGAATGGACCGTGCCCTCGCCGCCGCCGACCCACAATTTCGAGCAGCCTCCGATCGTTACCTACGACGCCTACGATTATCCCGAGGACGGGGAGCCGTGAACCTGCACCGCCACGAGCCCTTCGCCACCCTGGAGCGCCAGCGCGAGGCCGACCGGCTGGGCATGGCCCTGTTCCTGGCCAGCGAGACGATGCTGTTCGGCGCCGTGATCCTGGGCCTTCTCGCCCTCCGCAGCTTCGACCCGGCGGGCTTCGCGCAGACCAGCGCGCGGCTGTCGCTACCGACCGGTGCGGCCAACACCGCCCTGCTGCTGACCTCCAGCCTGCTGGTCGCCCTCGCCGCCGCGGCGCAGGCGCGCGACGAGGTCCGTAGGACAGCGCTCTGCCTCCTGCTAGCCATCCTGCTCGGCGCGGCGTTCCTGGCGGTGAAGGCACTCGAATACCGCAGCGAATATGCCGAGGGGCTGATGCCCGGCTTCGGCGCGCCGCTGCCGCGGGACGCCCGCCTGTTCGCCGACGCCTATTTCATCGCGACGGGCCTCCATGCGCTGCACGTCATCGTCGGGCTCGGCCTGCTCGGGACCATGGCCTGGCGGCTGCGCGGCGACGATCCACCGGGCGAGACCACCCTCGGTAATGTCGGGCTCTATTGGCACCTCGTCGACGCGGTCTGGGTGTTCCTGTTCCCGATCCTCTACCTGAGCCGCTGATGGGGACGGGTAAGCTCCTTGCCGCCTGGCTCGCGCTGATGCTGCTCCTGGCGGCGACGGTGCTCGCCTCCTTCCTGCCGATCGGCGAGTGGCGGCAGGTCATCAACCTCGGCATCGCGGTGCTGAAGACGGCGGTGATCCTGGCCGTGTTCATGGGGCTGCGGCGCGAGGCCCTGTCGGTCCGCCTGGCCTTCGCGACCGGCGGCGTCCTGCTGGTGGCGCTGGCCGCCCTGCTCGCCGCCGACTACGCCTCGCGGCCCGAGCCGCGCGCGAGCATGTCAGGAGCGGCTCCGGCAGCCAGCTCCGCCGGCTGGCAGTTCGGCGACGAGCTTCGCCGCCATCGGCGCGGTAACTAAGGGGGTACCCGGAGTTGCGGGGAGTGCCGCAGCTCCGGGCCGCCCCTCGATCCCGGTCCGGCTAGCTACGCAGGCTGTCGGGCACCACGCCGCCGTTCGCGGCGAGCTTGTCCATGACGGCCCGGTGCAGGGCGATGTTCTGCTCGGCGGTCCCGTCCGCCCCGGCGTGGACGCCCAGTTCCTCGGCAAGCTCCTTGCGCGCGGTGAGGCTCGAATCCAGGTCGAGCAGCTTCAGCAGGTCGACGATCGAGGTGCGGTAGTTGCCGCCCCCGTCCGGCTTCATCGCCGCCATCGATTCCAGGACCGCGCCGACATCGACCTGCGCGGGCGGCGCGGCCGCAGGCGCGGGCTCGGCGGAGGCGGCGGGTGCGGCCGTCGCCTGCGGGGCCGGCTGCGCCGCCGCGTCGTGGTGGAAAACCTTGTTCAGAATGTTGCCGAAGATACCCATTGGTTGTTTCCTTCCATCCGACTCGCCTCCGACCGTCGCGGCGAACGGTCGCTAACGCACGAAACGCCAAAAAAGGTCCGGCCACAAGACCCCGATGGAACGGACGAGCCGCGAGGGGGTTCAGGAAGGCGAGCCACCGTCCCATCCGCAGGAGCCTTTATGAAACATGCAGCGCTAATCGCCGTATCGATCGCCGCCCTGGCCGTGGCCGGCTGCGGCAAGAAGGAAAGCCCCGCGCCCCAGCCGACCTCAGACGCCGCCACCGACATCGGCGCGGCTCCCGCCGATCTCAGCTCTGGCCAAGCATTCGCCAATGCGGCCGCGGCGAGCGACACGTTCGAGATCGAGACGTCCAAGCTGGCCGCCGGCCAGGCCGCATCCGCCAAGGTCAAGACCTTCGCCACGAACATGATCAAGGCGCACACCGAATCCACCGCCAAGCTGAAATCCGCCGCCGCCTCGGCCGCGCCGGCGATCACGCCCAGCGCGACGCTGAACCCGACGCAGCAGCAAACGCTCGACACGCTCAAGACCAAGTCGGGCGCCGACTTCGACGCGGCCTACGCCAAGGCGCAGGTCGAGGGGCACCAGGCGGCCCTCGACGCCCTCAAGGCCTACTCGACATCGGGTGACGTCCCGAGCCTGAAGTCCTTCGCCACCGAAATGGTGCCGACCGTCACCGCGCACCTCAATATGGCGAAGGGCCTGTGATCCCCATCGACGACAGATAAGCCAAGCCACTTGCCGAAAGCCGCCGGACCGCCCTGTTGCGGGCAGTCCGGCGGCTTTCTTGCGCCCGCTCCACCTCCATCAAGAACGGTTGGCGACAGGCCGGGGCGGTGCGATGGTGGCGACAAGCGCGACAGGACGCAAACGGAGGAAAGCAGGCGATGGGTATCGAACGGATCATCGACAAGCGCAGCCATGATCTGGGCGGCGGGTTCGTGGTGGGCCGGGTCCTGCCCTTCCACGCGCGCCGGATGGTGGGGCCGTTCATCTTCTTCGACCATCTCGGCCCGCTCGAGCTCGCGCCGGGCATCCCGCGCGAGCTGGACGTGCGGCCGCATCCGCATATCGGGCTTTCGACCGTCACCTATCTCTATTCGGGCCGGATCACCCACCGCGACAGCCTGGGCTATCATCAGGAGATCCGCCCCGGCGAGGTCAACTGGATGGTGGCGGGAAGCGGGATCACCCACAGCGAGCGGCTGGAATATGCCCGCGCCTACGGGGCCGAGATGCACGGCATCCAGGCCTGGGTCGCCCTGCCCACGGAGGACGAGGAGACTGCCCCCAGCTTTCATCACCTGGAGGGCGCGGACCTGCCCGAGTGGGACGAGGCGGGCGTCCGGGGCCGGCTGATCGCGGGCGAGGTCGAGGGCCTTAGGGCGGCGACCCAGGTCCACTCCCCGACCTTCTACGAGCATTGGCAGATGGATGCCGGCGCGCGCCGCGATGTCACCCAGGCCTATCCGGAGCGCGCGGTCTATTGCGCCACGGGCGAGATCGAGGTGGACGGCACGCGCCTCGCCGCCGGTCGAATGGCGGTGCTGGATGGCAGGTCCGGCGGCGCGGTACGCGCGCTCCAGCCGAGCCAGGTGATGGCTCTCGGCGGCGAGCTGCTGGGCGAGCGCTATCTGCTATGGAATTTCGTCTCCTCGTCGAAGGAGCGGCTGGAGCAGGCTGCCGAGGACTGGCGGCAGCAGCGCATGGCCCTGCCGGTGGGCGACGACCAGGAGTTCACGCCGATGCCGGCCAAGGCGTCGTGAAGGCGGCGGTCCTCGAAGCGCTGGGCAGCACGCCGGTCTGCGGCACGTTCCCCGAGCCCGATCTCCAGGCCGGGGAACGGCTGGTCCATGTCCGCGCCGCCGGGGTCAAGCAGCTCGAACGGCTGATCGCATCGGGCAGGCACTATTCCAGCCCCAAGGCCTTGCCGATCGTGCCGGGCCTCGATGGGGTCGGGCGGCTGGACGACGGGACGCGGGTCTATTTCATGGTGCAGCGCCGCCCCTTCGGCGCGATGGCGGAACGCGCACCGGCAAGCCTAACCGTGCCCGTCCCCGCCGGGCTGAGCGACGCGCAGGCCGCCGCCGTGGTCAATCCGGCGCTGGCCGGCTGGCTGCCGCTGGTCGAGCGGGCACGGATGAAGGCCGGGGAGAGCGTGCTAGTCCTCGGCGCGACGGGAACCTCGGGCCGCATGGCCGTGACCATGGCGCGGATGCTCGGCGCGGGCCGGGTAATCGCCTGCGGCAGGCGGCGAGCCGTGCTCGACAGCCTGGGGGCCGACGCGACGATCGACCTCTCCGCCCCGGAGGTGGAGATCGCCGCCGCCTTCGCCGCCGAAGCCGCCCGCGGCCTCGGCGTGATCGTCGACTACCTGTGGGGACGCCCGGCCGAGCTGCTCATCGGCCAGCTTGCCCGGCCGGACCTCCACAGCGACAGCGGCGACAGGGCGATCCGCTTCGTCACGGTCGGCCAGATGGCCGGGCCGGACATCGTGCTGCCGTCGAACGCACTGCGCGGATCGCGCCTTGAACTGATCGGTAGCGGCACCGGCAACTTCCCGCCGGGCGAAGCGATGGGCAAGGCGATCGCTACGGTCCTCGATCTTGCCGCGGCCGGGCGCATCCCGGTCGAGACCGTAGAAATGCCGGTCGCGGAGGTCGCCACCGCCTGGGCCGCGCCGCGGGACCCGGACCAGCGGATCGTGCTGACCTTCGGACCAGCACCGGGCTGAACGGACGCTCCCACGGGGAATCGTGCGCGAACCGGGGAGAGACGGTTCGCGCACGATATCGGTCAGAAGCTGGCGCCCAGCTCCACCCCGAAGGTCCGACCCTTGCGCAGCGCGGCGAAGAAGGCGCGCGGCGCGCCGTTGTCGATCGTCGCCGGGCTGCCGTTGAAGGTGACGGTGCTGGCGGCCGGCAAGCCGGTCGTGCCGTAGCCGTAGCGGTAGTCGAACCAGCGCGTCGCCATCGGGATCGAATCCTCGTTGGTCAGGTTGCGGCCGAACGCGGTGAGGGTGAAGTTCTTGATCCGAACACCGATCCGCGCGTTGAGCAGGAACGCGTCCCCGGTCTTCGCCAGATTGTCGACCTGGACGTATTTCGAGGCTTCGTAGCTGAAATTGGTGTTGAACATCACCGCCGCATCCTCACCGACGGGCAACTCGTAGCTCACCGATCCGTTGACGATCCACGGCGATCCCAGCGGCAGCTTCTTGCCCGCGATGCTACAAAACGGCAGGGCCGCGGCCGGCGGGTTGTTCGTGTCGAAATTGGGCTTGAGGCCGCCCGAGTTCAACGTGAACAGGTCGGCGTCGCAGCCCGAGGTGAAGTGCGCGTCGACATAGGACGCGCCCATGGTCAGCGTCAGGTTCCGCGTCGGCGCCGCGGTGAACTCCACCTCGACGCCCTGGGTGACGCCGTTCCCCTGGTTCGAGACGAACGACAGGATGCTGCCCGCCGAAGACAGGTCCGGCAGGGAGCTGGTGAGCTGAATGTTGGTCAGCTTGTTGTGGTAGAGCGAGATCGAGCCGCGCAGGCGGTGATCGAGCGCCGAGAACTTAGCGCCGATCTCGAACGCCTCGACCTTTTCGGGCAGGTAGCGGACGGAATCGTGCCCGGTCTGGTTGGTCGCGGTGACGCCGACCGCACCATTGAACCCACCAGGCTTACGCCCGCGCGCATAGATGCCGTAGAGCAGCAGGCCGCTGGGGAACTGGTAGTTGATCGTGACGCGCGGATCGGTACCCTTCTCGAGCAGCTCGTTCTGGCAGTTCGTGCTGGTGAAAGGCCCGAACGCCGTGGTCTCCCCGGCATAGCCCGCGCAAAACAGGGGCGCGGTTGAATAGTCGATCTGGCGCTTGCGCTCCTCCGCATAGCGGACTTCGCCGGAGATCGACAGGCCCTGCAACGGCTTCCACGTCACCGAGCCGAAGACTGCGCGGTCCTCCACCCAGTTGATGCCCGAGCCGAGCGTGCCGAGGGCCTCGCCCTCGAACGGATTGGCGAAGGTGAGGTCGCGGACGACCTGCTTCTGCTTGAAGTAATAGAGGCCGACCAGCGCCGAGAACGGCCGGTCCTGCGGCGTCGCCAGGCGCAGTTCCTGGCTGATGTCCCAGGTGTCCTTGCGCGTCGTGCCGGCAAAGGCCGGCTCGGAGACCAGCGGATTGGGCGGCTGCACGCCCGCCGCCAGGGCCGGGTTCGGGCTGAAATAGAAGAAGGCGTCCGAATGGTCGCCGTCCGACCCGAAGCGGTTGTAGTTCTTGCGATAGCCGGTGAGGCTGGACAGGACCCAGCCCGATCCGCCGATGTTCCAATCGACCACCTGCGAAACGTAGTATTGCCGGTTGTCGTTGCCGTCGAAGGCGGTTCCGTCGAACACGCCGGAGATCGCCGCCGTGTTGAAGCTCGGCGGGATGAACGAGCCGGCCGGGATCGTGATCTGCATCGGCGTGTCGTTCATCTGGATCATGTTCGGCTGCGGCTGGATCGTGCCGCAGAAGTACTGATTGGTGTTGGTCGAGGTGCCCAGGGTGTTCGCCACATAGGGCAGCGCGAAGCTGCGCGCGCGATAGGCGGCCGAGCGGTAGCCGGGCATGCAGTTGTTCGCCGCCGCCCCTTGCAGGAAGAACGGGATCGAACCGTCGCGGTCGTGCTGATAGGAGAAGCGCTGGCGCACCTTGAGGTCGCCGCCGCCGCCCCAGTCGAGCGTCAGGTAGATGCTGTCGGTGCGCTCCTGGCCGATCTTCTGGCCGTTGAGCTGGTTACGGTACTGCCCCCCGTACTGATAGTGCCGCCCGCCGAGCCGGAAGCCGAGCACGTCGGGGATTATCGGGCCGGAGACCGATCCCGCCACCTGGTACTCGCCGTATTGCGCGGCGGTAAGGCGCAGGTTGCCGGTGAACTTCGTGCTGGCGTCCTTGGTGATGTAGTTGATCGCGCCGGCATAGGTGTTGCGGCCGTAGAGCGCCGATTGCGGGCCCTTGATGATCTCGACCCGCTCGATCGAAGTGGGGTCGAAGCTCTGGATGTCGCCCTGGTAATAGATGCCGTCGACGAAGTAGGCGGCGCCCGTCTCCACGCCGAACTGCACGTTGGCGAGCACGTTGGACTGGCCGCGGATCACCGGCCGGTCGGAGGTGCGGCCGAAGGCCTGGCTGAAGCTGACGCCGGTGGCCTGCTTGGCGAAGTCGTCGATCGAGGTGAGGCCCAGCGCCTCGATCTTCTGGGCCGTCACCGCCGAGACCGCGACCGGCGCGTCCGAAAGCGATTCCTTCACCTTGCGCGCGGTGACGACGATATCCTGGATCGCCGGCGGCAGATCGTCCGCGCGGGACGGCGCGGGCTGCGCCTCCTGCGCCGAGACCATGCACGGCGTCAGCCCGGTTGCGACCAGCAACGCGGCATACAATGATCGCTTCATCATTTCCCTCCGTATCGGCGTTCCTGACAGCGCCCCCGTGACGCCGCGACATCCCGCGCTTTATGTCTTATTGTCCGGACAAATATAGCATAGAGATTTGTCCGGACAACTGTTTTCGACGGAGCCCCGTCGCTTCCTCGCATTTCCCGCTCCCATGTGGCGCACGCGCCACATGGAAATAACGGACAGTCACGAGCTATATTTCCAATAACTAACTGTTTTTATGTTCAAAACTTGAAACCAAGGAAGGCCGAAAGAAAGCGTCGCCTGCTCGCCGCCAGCAATACCCCCTTCCCTCGTCTCCGCTTCGCCCGGAGGCTCCCGGGCGGCCGATCGCCGCCCCATGAGCCGCCGCAGCGAATCGCGCTCCGGACTCGCCCTTAGGGGTGCGCGCCGCTCGCCGGCTTCTGCTGGTCCGCCCACTTCTTGAACACGGTCCACGAGGTCTCGTTCGGCCGCTTGTCGTCGAGCGGCGGCGGCGCGGTCCAGGCGGGATAGTTGGTCGCGATCTCGGTCTTCATCACCGCGGGCAGCTCGTCGAAGCTCTTGAGCTTGTTGCCCACGGCGTTGAACACGAGCTGACCCTGCCGCCCGCTCATCTTCATCCACGGCAGCCAGTCCGAGATGCGCACCCAGCTCACCAGCGGATAGGCCGTGGGGTTGCGCGTATCGAGCATCTCGTCCGCGTCGAACGCGAAGTCGAAGATCTCCATCGCGTGGTACTTGCCGCCGACATAGTCCTGATAGCCGCCCGCGAGCGGGTTGTTGTAGAACAGCGGCGCCTCCAACGGCATGACGAAGTGTCGGCCCGCGCGCCGCAGCGAGGGGAGCGAGAACGGCGTGCCATCCGCATTGGTGACGAAGCTGGGCCGCTGGTTCACCGGATCGTTGGCGACCTGGAGCACCGTCACCGTCTCTCCGGTCCACGGATTCTTCCAGTTGCGCACGACCTCGCCGGTCTTGGGATCGAGGTAGAGCAGGATCTCGCGGCTGACGAGCCGCCAGCCCTGGCCCTGCTTGGGATCGGTGATCGCGGTGCACTGGCGGATGTTCATCCCCTCCGCCTTGAACAGCAGCCGGTCCGGCTCGCCGTCGACCCGCGAATAGACGTTGCCGGCCCAGTGATAGACGGCGGGCTTGCCGTCCGCCTCGCCGCACTGCGCGCGCTTGGAGATTTCCAGCGCGTCCTCCGGCTTGGCCGGATCGAGCTGGCGCGCCGCAGCGCCGGAGGCGAGCGGGAGCGCCGTCGCCAGGGCCAGCCCGGCGAGAGTGAGGAGACGCGCTGAATTCATCGGCCGCAATCCTTTTCCTGGTCATGGAACGACCTTGCAGGTCGCGCGTGATCATGCTTTTGTCCGGACAACTTGTAAACACGAAAAGACCAGTTTCAGCGGGATTTGTCGTAATCGGGCGGATTTCCGTCGCCTGTGCCTCAACCGGCACGCCAGAGTATCCAGCAGGAGGAAGAATGTCGGCACGAATCGCACAGGTCGCGCAGACCGGAGGGCCGGAGCGCATCCACTGGCACGACGTCGAGCTGCCCCCGCCTGGGCCGGGCGAGGCGCGGGTGCGCAACACCGCGGTCGGGCTGAACTTCATCGACATCTATCATCGCAGCGGGATCTATCCGATCGACCTGCCCGGCGCGCTAGGCGTGGAAGGTGCAGGCGTGGTCGAGGCGGTCGGCGCGGGCGTGACCGGGGTCCGGCCGGGCGACCGCGTCGCCTATTTCGGCCCGGACCGCGGGGCCTACGCCACCGCGCGCAACATGGCCGCCGCCGCGCTGTTCGTCCTGCCGGCGGACATCGACGCGGAGCTGGCGGCGGCCGTGCTGCTGAAGGGCTGCACGGCCGAATTTCTCGTCCGCCGCTGCGCCCGGGTGGAAGCGGGCTGGCCGGTGCTGGTCCATGCCGCGGCCGGCGGGGTCGGCATGATCCTGACGCAATGGCTGAAGGCGGTGGGCGCGACCGTGATCGGCACCGTGGGCAGCGAGGCCAAGGCGGCACTCGCGCGCGAGGCCGGAGCGGATCACGTCATCCGCTACGACCGGGAGGGCATCGCCGACCGCGTCCGCGCCCTGACCGGCGGCGCGGGCGTGCGCGTGACCTTCGACGGGATCGGCGCGGCGACCTGGGAAGCCTCGCTCGACGCGACGGGCAAGCGCGGGCTGATCGTCGGCTACGGCAATGCCAGCGGCCCGGTGACGGGGGTCGCGACGGGCGTGCTGGCGCTCAAGGGATCGCTCTACACCACGCGGCCGATGCTCTACGATTACTATGCCGCGCCGGAGGAGCGCAACGAGGGCACGGCGGCGCTGTGGGACATGATCCGCAGCAGCAAGGTCTGCGTCACCATCGGCCAGCGCTATCCGCTGGAGGACGCCGCCCGCGCGCACCGCGACCTGGCGGCGCGCGCGACGCACGGCTCCTCGCTGCTCATCCCGTGAGGGCGCGCGGTCAGCCGATCTCGATCAGCTCCAGCAGTTCGCCCGCGCTGCCGATGGCGGTGGCCGCCCATCGGTCGCCATAGAGCGGCCCGCCCCGCCGCGCGGGCGGGACGATGAAGTCGAGGCCGGTGGCGGCCAGGCTCTCCACCGCCAGCGTCACCAGCGCGTTGCCCGGCGGCAGCATCCCCGCATCCCGGCCCCGCACCGTGGCGGCGGGCGGATAGTCGTCGACCTCGATGATCGGCATCCGGCCCTTCTGCGCCATGCTGATCGTCGACAGCCGGTCGAGCGGCAGGCCGAAGGCGCGGCTGATCATCGTATAGGGGATCGTGTAGCTGTCCCCCTCGTCGAGCCCGAGATGGCGCGCGTACCACTGCATCGTCGCGATCCGGTCGGGCGTGGCGAGGATCGTGATGAAGACATGATCGACCGGCGATGCCGCGCGCGGCAGGTCGGAGCTGGGCGTGTCCTGCCGCACCTCGTTCAGGTAGATCATCTCCCGCCCGCGCCCGAGCATCTGCATCGCGACGAAGTACGGCAGGCCGGGGATTTCCTTGGGCGGGCCGACGATGTCGAAGCCGCTACCCGCCAGCCGCGCGGGCCAGCCGAACACCTCCTCGACCGTGATCTCGTAGGCCGCCCAGCCATAGGTGCGGGTCGGCAGGAAATCGGGCGGCAATGGCTGCTCGACCAGCCGCAGGAAGCAGGGCGTGCCACTCGTTGGCTGCAAGGTCGCGCAGGCATGCCCGGCAACGCCGGGCGTTCCCCAGGCGGCAGCCAGATCGGCGGGCAGCGGCCCCTGCTCCACCACGGCCAGCCCGAGCCGGTCGCGATAGTCGGCGAGCGCCGCGTCGAGGTCGGGCGTCGCGATCACGCCGCCCATGATCCGGCCGTGGGTCAAGCCCGGCATCAGAACCGCGCTTTGCGCTTCTCGAGGAAGGCCGCCACGCCCTCGGCGAAGTCGGGCAGGGTGAAGGCCTCGGCGAACAGCGCGCTGGTCTCGGCATCGTCGCTCGACTGGCCGTTGAGGATGCGGCGGACCATCGCCTTCGCCTCACGCGCGGTATGCGGCGAGGCTTCGGCGATCGTCGCCACCAACGCGTCGGGTCCGTCCGCGAGGATATCGACCAGGCCGATGCGATGGGCCTCGCCCGCGTCGATCAGTTGCGCGGTGAACAGGATGCGCTTGGCCTGGGATGGGCCGACGAGGTCGACCAGCAGCTTGGTGTCGTGCAGCGAATAGACTAGGCCGAGCTTGGCCGGGGTGATCCCGAACCGCGCCGCGGTGGTCGCCACACGCAGGTCGCAGGCCATGGCCAGGCCGCAGCCGCCGCCGACGCAATCACCCTCGACGAAGGCGACGGTCGGCTTGGCCGCGTGGCTCAGCACCAGTTGCGCGCGGGCGATCGCCGCCTGGTTCTTCGCGCGCCATTCAGGGTCGCGCGCGCCGGCGCCGAACTCGACGATGTCGGCGCCCGCCGAAAAGGCTCCGGGCTCCGCCGCGCGCAGCACCAGAACGCGGACGCCGGCATCGGCCATGGCGCTTTCGACCAGGCCGGGCAGCGCCTCCCACATCGCCTGGGTGAAGGCGTTGCGCTTCGCCGCGCGGTCGATGCGGAGCGTGGCGACGCCGCCCGCGATATCGAGCGACAGGCTCATGCCGGGTCCACCTTCGCCAGATGCTGCGCGATCTGCCGCCGCGTCGCGATCCACACGCCGTCGTGTGCGCGGACGTGCTTCAGGAACTCCTCGAAGGCCCAGATCCGTCCCGGCCGCCCGATGATCCGCAGGTGCAGGCCGAGCGACATCATCTTGGGATTGCCCTCCACGCCCTCGCGGTAGAGCTGGTCGAAGCAGCGCCGCGCGTAGTCGAGCCAGTTGGCGGGGGTATAGGCGGGGCACGATCGCGATCGGCCGCCCCGGCACGGTCTCGCGATCCCAGAAGGGCACGTCGCCCGAATAGTCGTCCATGTGATACTCGAACCCCGCCTCGATCAGCAGGCGACGGGTGTTGTCGGTATGGAAATAGCGGCTGAGCCAGCCGTAGGGCCGGGTGCCCGTGGTCCGCTCGATCGACTGGACCGCGCGGTCGATGAAGGCCCGCTCGGCCGCCTCGTCCAGCTTGAACTGGTGGACCCAGCGCCAGCCGTGGCTGACCGCCTCGTGCCCCAGGTCGCGGATCGCGGCGGCGATCTCGGGATGGTTCTCCAGGCTCATCGCGGCGACCGTCCAGCTCGCCATGATGTCGTGCTCGCGCAGCAGCTTGACCACGCGCGGCGCGCCCGCCTTGAGCCCGTAGAGATAGTTGCTCTCGTTGGCGTAGTTGCGGATCGGCGACTTGATATGGACGCCCAGCTCGTCGACCGGCTCCATCCCCCGGTCGCCGCGTGCGACCGTCATCTCAGAGCCTTCCTCGACGTTCACCACCACCGACAGCGCCAGCTTCGCGCCGTCGGGCCAGTCCATCCGTTCCTCACGCAGCATCAATGCATCTCCTCCCCGCCGGAGACGTTGAGCGCCTCCCCGGTCACGTAAAAGGCGTCGTCACTGGCCAGCCAGGCGCAGGCCGCGGCCGTGTCGCTGCCCAGCCCCGGCCGGCCCATCGGGTTCTTCGCCGTCATGTTGGCGAGATAGGCCTCCACGCTGTCGAACCCCAGCAGCTTCGAGAAATAGGCGTTCTGCTCCGCGCCGAGCCCGGTCGTGACATGGTTAGGGCAGACCGCGTTGACGGTGATGCCGTGCGCGCCCAGCTCGAGTGCGGCGGCGCGAGTCAGGCCGACCATGCCGTGCTTGGACGAAACATAGGCGGGCAGGTGCGGGAAGCCCGACTTGGCCGCCTGGCTCGCCACGTTGATGATCCGTCCGCCGCGCCCGCCCGCGATCATCGCCCGCGCCGCCGCCTGGGTGCAATAGAACGCGCCCGACAGGTTGACCGCCAGCACGGTATTCCAGTCGGCCGGATCGACCTCCAGCAGCGGGCGCATCATGAAGCCGATCCCGGCATTGTTGACGAGGACGTCGACCCGCCCGAAGGCGGCCATCGCGCCCTCGACCAGCGCCGCGCATTGCGCCGGGTCCGACACGTCGCAGGCGATGGCCGCGACCTTCGCGCCGCGCCCGCGCAGGTCCTCCGCGACGCCTTCCGCCTCGGGCGTGATCGCGCGGTCCGAGACGACGCAGGCGGCGCCCTCCTCGGCGAAGCGGCGCAGGATCGCCTGCCCCAGCCCCTTCTCCCGCCCGGAGCCGGTGACGACCACCGTCTTTCCCGCGAAGCGCATGGTCACAGGTCCTCGGTCAGGACGAATTGCGGATTGTCGGCGAAATCGGCGAAGGCGGCCGTGACCTTCTGGAAGGCGGGATCGCCGATCTCGGCGACGAAGGGGTCCATCGCCGCGATGTCGATGATCTCGACGTAGTCGTAGGGCGCCTTGGCGTCCGATCCGAACAGCCCGGTGGCGCGGTGGACGGTGAACCGGTCCACCGACCGCAGCGCGTTCACGCCGGGAATATCGGTGCCGCGCGCCCAGGCTTCATAGGCGGCGCGGTCGACGCCGGGCTTCAGGTTGAACAGGACGACGATACGCATGGCTTTCTCCCTTAGCTATCCAGGCGGCGCGCGACGGCGAACAGCAGCGCCTCCCCGTCCGGCGGGCCGACAAGCTGCACGCCGACCGGCATCCCCTCGGCGTCCTGCCCGGCGGGCAGCGACAGCGCGGGCAGGCCGGCGATATTGGCGATCGCGGTGAAGTCCGCCTGGTTGGCCGGGGCGCGGCCGCCGTGGGCGAAGGCCACTTGCGGCGCGGTCGGCAGGATCAGCACGCCGTCCGTCCCGATCGCCGCGCGCAGCCTGTCCCGCACCTCGGCGAGCAGCGCCGGGTTGGGCTCGGCCGCGTCGGCATAGTCGAGCAGCCAGAGCAGGTCCTTCGACAGCAGGTCGGAACGGCGATCCGCGCCGAGATGGCGCGAAAGCTCGCGCGCCGCCTCGACGAAACCGGCCGCCCGCGTCTCGCCGAGCGGCGGCAGGGCGATCTCCTGTGCCGGCCCGATCCGCGCCAGCGCACGGCGATAGCCGTCGAGCACCGCCGGCTCGCATTCGACGCCGCCCAGCCGCTCCAGCGTCAGAAACTGCGCCGGGCTGCCCGCGGTCGCCGCGCCGGGGCTCAGCACCCGCCACGCCCGCTCCAGCAGGTCGAGCGAGCCGGCCAGCGGGCCGATCGCGTCGAAGCCGCGATGCATCGGCTCCAGCCCGTCGTCGGGCAGCGCGCCGTTGGTCGGCTTCAGGCCATAGACGCCGTTGTAGGCCGCCGGAATCCGCACCGAGCCGAGCGTGTCGGTGCCGAGCGCGAGGTCGCACAGGCCGCCCGCCACGGCCGCGCCGCTGCCGCCGGAGGAACCGCCCGGCGTCCGCCCCTCGCCATGCGGGTTGAGCGTGCGGCCGAACCAGGGGTTGTCGGTGGTCGCGCCCAGCGCCGCCTCGTTCATGTTGAGCGTGCCCAGCACCGTTGCGCCCGTCGCACGCAGCCGGGCGACGACCGTCGCGTCGCGCTCGGCGATCCGGCCGCGATGCAGCGCCATCCCCGCCGTCCAGGGCAGGCCGCGCACCGCGATGTTCGCCTTCACCCCCAGGGTCACGCCCGCGAGCGGCCCTTCCCCGCCGCGCGGGGCCGGATCGCGGGCGACGAAGGCGTTGAGGCGGTCGCTCAAAGGCCGCGCTCGTCGATCAGGCGGATCGGCTTCTGGCGCACGTCGATCTGGGTCAACGCCGCCGTCCCCGCCGGCTCGACCAGTTCGATCGTCACCTCGACCCCCAGCCCGCGCCGCAGCAGCTCGCCCAGCTGGCCGGGATCGGTGCCGCCCCGGCTCTCCAGGATCACCAGCATGTCGTCGCGCTGCGAGGCCGGGTCGCGCGACAGCTTGCAGACGTATTCGCCGGTCAGGTCCGCCCGGTTCTCGATGATCGCGCCGATCGCATGGGGGAAGACGTTGATCCCGCGCAGCTTCACCATGTTGTCGCTGCGCCCCTTGAACCCGGCGATGCGCTTGAAAGCCATGCCGGTGGCGTTGGTCCCGGTCAGCTCGTGGGTGATGTCGTGGGTGTTGAAGCGGATGCAGGGGGCGATGTCGTCCTTGAACAGGCAGGTGACGACCATGTCGCCGGTCTCCCCCGCCGCGACGGGCGCGCCGCTGTCAACGTCGAGCAGCTCCAGGTATTGGGCGTCCTCCCAGACGTAGAGCCCGTCGCGCTCCGGCCCCTCGCCCGCGATCGTGCCGGTATCGCCGACGCCGTACCAGTCGAAGGCCTTGGCCCCGCCCCAGGCCGCCTCGGTCGAGGCGCGGTCCTCGGTGCCGAGATGGCCGCAGATCATCCGGATGTCGAGCTGGTCGAGCAGCCCGGCGTCGCGCGCCACCTCACCCAGCTTGCGGATATAGTCGACGAAGCCGACCAGCACGGTGACGCCGAAATCGGCCATCAATTGCACCTGCTGCGCCGAGCGCGTCTCGATGCCGGTGCCGGCGGAAAGGAAGATCGAGTTGGTGAAATGCGTCACCGCCTCGCGGATGTAGTGGCCCCCGTTGATCATCCCATGACCATAGACCGACTGCACGATGTCCTCGGGCCGCAGCCCCTGCCAGCGGTACATGCGGCCGACGAGGAGATTGCACACCTCCCGCCCCTTCGGCCCGAACAGCAGCGCCTGCGGCCGCCCGGTCGTGCCCGAGGTGGTGTGGAAGATCACCGGCGCGCGGTCCGGATCGCCGGTCAGCCCGGCGAAGTCGCCGAACGGCGGATGGTCGGCGATCGAGGCCATCAGGTCCGACTTGTCATAGACCGGCAGCTTCACGATGTCGTCGAGCCCGCGGATGTCGCCCGGCTCGATCCCCTGCGCTCCCCACAACCGCCGGTAGAAGGGAATCTGCCAGCCCCGCGCCATCAGCTTGAGGAACTGGCGATCCTGGATCGCGCGCAACTCGTCACGGCTCATGCCCGTGTAGCGGCGGACGAAGGCGTCGCCGACCGGATAGTCGGCCATCATCGCGGGCGCGTCGAGGGCTTCGAAATAGGTCGGGAAACTCATGCGGGCTCCGTGAAATAGGCAAGAGGACTGTCGAATATCCGCGCGTCGGTGGCGACGGGCGCCAGGGCGCGGGCAAGGTCGCGCTTGGCCTCGGCCTGGGCGGCGTCGAGCGGCGCCTCCGGGCTGCCGAGGGTGTGCGGGATGAGAATCTCCTCGCCGTCCACCACCAGCCGCTGGGGCGACAGGGCGTTGGGATCGGGATTGCCGTCGACCACCACCGTAACGCGCGCGGCAAGCGCCATGACCGCCGGGTCGGCGAAGGTCTCCGGTCCGAAGCGGCGCGGGTCGATCCGCCCCTCGCGCAGCATCAACGCGGCGAGCAGCGGCAGGCAGAGGCGGGCATAGGCCGGGGTCATGTCGGCGCGGAACGGGCGGCCGACCAGCCGCGCGATCAGCGGCGGCACATGGGCCTTGATCCGCTCGACCTCGCGTCCGTGGAACGCGGCGAGCGCCCCCAGGGTGGCATGGCTCGCGCGGCCGGAGGGGAACGGCTTGGTGCTGATCTCGGCGATCCGCCAGCCCTCGCCGATCCGGTCGGTATAGCGCGCGAGGTCGCCCTGGTCGAACAGCCGGAAATAGCCGAACGGCCCCTCCAGCACGTCGTGCGGCGCGGTGAAGCCCGCGCGCACCAGATCGGCCGCCATAACCGCCGAGCGCGCGGCATTGGCGATCTGGAGCGGCAGGGCGATCGATCCCTCAACATGGGCCTGCATCGTCCCGGCGCAGAAGCTGTAGGCGAGGCCGAGGACGTCCTCGATCGGCTCGATCCGCTCAATCCGCGCCACGGCCATGGCCGCGCCCAGGCAGCCGGCGGTCGCCGGACGAAAGAAGCTGAGCGGCGAGGTCGCGGCAAGGCCCATGCCGCTCGCCACGTCGACGCCCACCGCCAGGGCGACCAGCGCCTCCTCCGGGTCGCAGCCCCCGAGCCGGTCGATCGCCGCGCCGAGCGCGCCTGTCACCACCGACAGGGCGTGGACCACGGCCGGCTCGTGCACCGCGTCCCATTCCAGGCAATGAATGCGAAAGGCGTTGACGAAGGCCGCTCCGGCGGCGGGCAGGCGCTCGCTGCCGCCCAGCAGCCGCGCCTCCCCGCCCGTGCCCCAGCCGGTGGCCGCCGCCAACGCCTCCCGCCCGCCCGGCGCGGTCGCGCCGGCAGCTCCCACGGCGAGGGTATCCGCGAGCAGCCGCAGTGCGTCCTCGCGCACCGGCGCGGGCAGGGCGTGATCCGCGCGGACGAACCCGATCAGGCGGTCGGTCGCGGTCATAGCCATGTCTCCAGCAAGGCCACGATAGCGCGCGGATCGTCGCCGGACAGGCAGGCGGCGATCGCGGCGTCCGCGTCCTGCCCCACGCCGCCCCAGTCCATCAGCGCGCGCGCCTTGGCGATCACCCCGCCGCGGCCGAGCGGGCGCTCGGGATCGCCGAGCGTGTCGATGCGCTCCACCGCGCGTCCGCCCGCCGTCACCCGCGCGCCGTAGTGGGCGGGGAAGCGTTCGGAGAATTCCGTCGCCTCGCACACCTTGATCCGCGCTCGCGCCGGGGCCAGCGCGGCGATCGCCGCGGGCTCGAAGTCGGCCAGGACCGGCTCGCCGCGCTCGGCGACCACCGCGACGGCGTGGTGCAGCGAGAACTTGGCTTCGGCCACGCTCGCCGGGTCGGGGCGGTCGCAGAAGGTCAGGGCGTCGCGATAGGTCTCCACCAGGATCGACCCATCGAGCGCCGCGCCGTTCTCCCGCAACGCCAGCGCCGCGTCGATCGCCGGGTGGGCGTGGCGGCAGGCGCCCCACGGCTTGAAGCTCACCTCGTCCATGCGCCAGCCATCTTCGAGCCGCATCGGCCTGGGCGTGCCCGTCATCGCCGCATAGAGGCCCTGCTCGCCCTCCAGGACGAAGCGCGGCCCGGTGATGCCGGCGCGGGCGGCGCGGGCCGCCGCCAGGCCGGTGTCGACAGCGTGGGCGACATGCCAGTGCTTGGCCATCACCGGCTCGTGCCGCATCCGCCACAGTCCCCCGGCGACCGAGCCGGCGAGACCCAGCGCGGAAACCGTCGTCTCCGCCCCCGCGCCGGCCAGGCTGGCGGCCGTCGCCGTCGCGCCGAACACCCCGGCGGTCGCGGTGTTGTGCCAGCGGGCGTAGTGATAGCCATCGAAGGTCGCGCCGATCGCGATCACCGCCTCGTAGCCGCGCACGGCCGCCGCCAGTCGCGCGTCCATGCCCGGCGCGCCGTCACCGCCGAGCGCGACGGGCCAGATCACGGGACCGGGATGCAGGATCGACATGCGGTGAACGTCGTCCATCTCGAGCACGTTGCCCAGCCAGGCCGCCCGGGCGAGCGCGCCACCCTCCATCGCGCGCACGGCGGCGGCGACCGGCGCTTCCAGCGCGCCGGCCACGCAGCCCAGCCAGTCGAGCAGATGAAGCCGCGCCCGCGCGCCCATATCGCCGGGAACCGGCCGGGCGAGATGATGCGCCAGGCGCTCGGTCAAACTACTGCTGGCCATCACATCGTCACCGATGCAATATGAGCCAATAGAGGAGAGATCGCTTCATGGCCGCCGCGCGCGCCACCCCCGCACGAAACCTTCCCCGCACCCCCCGCTACATCGAGCTTGCCGACGACCTGCGCCGGCAAATCCTCGACGGAACGCTGCCCGCGGAAGGCTTTCCCACCGAGAACATGCTGTGCACGCGCTACGGCGTCAGCCGCTTCACCGTGCGCGAGGCGCTGCGCACGCTTCAGAACGAGGGGCTGATCCAGCGGCGGCGCGGATCGGGCACGATCGTCCAGTCGGCGGCGGCGCGCGGGGGCGCGCTGCACCAGCCGCTGTCGAACGTCGGCGAGATTCTGCAATATGCGCGCGACAGCCGGTTCGAGTTCGCCCGCGACGGCGACCATGCCCTGCCGAAGGCGATCAGCGACCAGCTCGACATCGGCCTGCCGGGGAAATGGGCGCGCTTTCGCGGCCTGCGCCTGCGCGAAGGGGAAAAGGGGCCGGTCGCCGTCACCGACGCCTATATCCACCCCGACCTCGCCGCCGTGGCCGACCGGATCGACGTCAGCGGCGAGACGATCTTCCGCCAGGTCGAACGCCTGGGCCGCCTGCGCATCGCGCGGGTCACGCAGGACATCAAGGCGGTCGCCGCCAGCGCCGCGATCGCCGAGGCGCTGCTCGTCCCGCGGCGCAGCCCGTGCCTCAGGCTGCTGCGCTGCTATGTCGACGAGAACGACCGGATCGTCGAGATCTCGGTGAGCCATCATCCGGGCGACCGCTTCGCCTATCACATGCATATCGAGGTCGACGCCTGATCCGGCGCGCCGCGCGCGGTCCATTCCTCTCCGGCGAAGCGGATGGCGGGGGCGATCTGGTGGCCGCCCCCGGCCTCGACCAACAGGCCGCGCTCGGCGACCTGCGGCTGGCCGAGCGCCTCGCGGAAATCGAGCACGGGCGCGAAGGCGACGTCGCGGTGGGCGAACCATTCGCCCCATTCGTCGCGGGTCCGCGTGGCGAAGGTCTCCGCCAGGAAGGCGATCAGCGCGCCCTGCTCGCCCGCCGGGGCCTCGCCCAGCGGGATCAGGTCCGGCCGCTCCAGCGCGGTCAGCAGGGTCGTGACGAACTTCGTCTCGCGCCCGCCGAGCGCGACGTGGCGGCCGTCCGCGGTGCGATAGACGTTGTAGAAGCCGGCCCCGCCCAGCGAGCGCTGCGCCGCCGAGTGCGGCGGCTCCCCGCCCGCGATCGCGCCGCCCGCGATATGCGCCGACCACGGCAGCAACGCGTCGAGCATCGCGATGTCGACATAGTCGCCGCGCCCGGTGCGCTCGCGCCCGAGCAGAGCCATCAGCACCGCCGACAGCGCGGTCAGCCCCGCCGCCATGTCGGCCGAGGGCACGCCCGGCACCACCGGCTGCCCGTCGCGCCCGTCGTTGACCGAGAGGAAGCCGCTCACCGCCTGCACCGCCAGGTCGTGCGCCGGGTGATCGGCGAGCGGCCCGGCCTGGCCGAAGGCGCTGATCGAGCAATAGACCAGGCGCGGGTTGCGCGCCGCGACCGCCTCCCGGCCGAACCCCAGCCGCGCCGCTACGCCGGGCCGGAAGCCCTCGACGAACACGTCCGCGCGGTCGACCAGCGCCCATAAGGCATCCTTGCCCGCCGCGCTCTTGAGGTCGAGCGTCAGGCTTTCCTTCCCTCGGTTGAGGTTGCGGAACCATACCGACTGGCCGCCCTCGAACGGCTTCAGGGCCCGCGCCGGATCGCCGGCCGGCGGCTCGATCTTGATCACCTCGGCGCCCTGATCGGCCATCATCGTCGTCATCATCGGCCCCGGCAGGAACTGCGTGAGGTCGATCACGGTGATGCCGGTCAGCTTGCCCATCGGGTCACACCACTCCGCGCTCGCGCAGGGACGCGATCGCATCGGCATCATAGCCCACTTCCGCGAGGAGTGCCTCGGTATCCGCCCCCAGCTTCGGCGCGGCGCGGTTGGGGAGACGTTGGCCGGCGACCCGGATCGGGCTGGTCAGGACCCGCATCCCCGCGGGCAGGTCGGGATGGGCGACGCGGTCGATCATCCCGGCGACCTCCGGATTGTCCAGCGCCTCGCCCAGCCCATAGACCGGCGCGACCGGCACGATCCCGCCGAGCAGCCCGGTCCAGTGCCGCGTCGGCTGCCGCTGGAAGATCGCGTCGAGCGCGACGGTCAGGGCGTCGCGGTTTTCCAGCCGCGCGGCGACCGTGGCGAAGCGCGGATCGTCCTTGAGCCCCTCGGCCCCGATCAGGTCGACGAGCAGCGTCCAGAACTTGGGCAGCTGCGCCATGACGAAGACCCAGCCGTCCGCCGTGCGGAAGGTCTGCGAGGGCGTGACCGAAGGGTGGGCGGAGCGCGGGGCGCGGCCGGTCTCGAACCCCTCGTTCAGATACCACATCGCCGGATAGCTCGTCTGGTGCAGCGCGGCGTCGAGCAGCGAGAGGTCGTAGTCGCAGCCCTGCCCGCTCGCGCGCGCGCCGATCAGCGCCGCGAGCGTCGCGGTCGCGAGCATCGAGCCGGTCATGAAATCGACCAGCGACAGGCCGAAGCGCGTCGGCGGATCGTCCGGCGCGCCGGTCACGGCCATGAACCCGGCCTCGGCCTGCATCAGGTAGTCGTAGCCCGGCCAGGAGGCGCGCGGCCCGTCGCGCCCGTAGGCGGAGGCGTGGACGCAGACGATCGCCGGATTGATCCTGCCCAGCGCCGCATAGTCCAGCCCGAGCTTCGCCGGCAGGTCCCCGCGCGCGTTGTTCGTCACCGCGTCGGCCGTGGCGACCAGCCGATGCAGCACCTCGCGCCCCGCGTCGGTGCGCAGGTCGAGCGTCAGCGAGCGCTTGTTGAGGTTGAAGGTCTGGTAGAACAGGCTGTCGTCCTGCCCCAGGAAATAGGGCCCGGCCGCGCGCGCGGAATCGCCGCCCTTGGGCGGCTCGATCTTGATGACCTCCGCGCCCAGTTGCGCCAGGAACATCGTGCCGTAGGGGCCGGCGCCGTATTGCTCCGAGGAGATGACGCGATAGCCGGCCAGCGGCAGCGGCTGCTGTCGTGGCGCGGGAACGTCGGCGGCGGGGTGCTGGGCCTCGGTCACGCCGGATTCCGTTTCACCCATTGCTTGGCGATGATCATGCGCTGCATCTCGTTGGTGCCCTCGCCGATGCACATCAGCATGGCGTCGCGGTAGAAGCGTTCGATTTCATATTCCTTCGAATAGGCATAGCCGCCGAAGATCCGCATCCCCTCGTCGGCGTTCTTCACCGCCGCCTCGGAGGCGAAGAACTTGGCCATCCCCGCCTCCATGTCGCAGCGCTCGCCGCGATCGTAGGCCTCGGCCGCGTCGAGCGTCAGCAGCCGTGCCGCGCGGGCGCGCGTGACCATCTCGCCGAGCTTGAGCTGGATCGCCTGGTGCTGCGCGATCGGCTTGCCCATGGTCTCGCGGATCTGGGCATATTCGGTGGCGAGGCGCAGGGCTCCGTCCGCCAGGCCCACGCCGCGCGCGGCGACGTTGATCCGCCCCAGCTCCAGCCCGCCGGTCGCCTGGAAGAAGCCCTGCCCCTCCACGCCGCCGATCAGGTTGTCGGCGGGAATGCGATAGTCCTCGAACACCAGCTCGGCGGAATCGATCGCCTTGTAGCCCAGCTTGTCGAACTTCTTGCCGACGCCGAATCCCGGCCCCTTGGGCGCGATCATCAGGCTCATGCCCTTGTAGCGCGGGTCGGCCTTGGGATCGGTCTTCACCAGCAGGGCGAAGCACGAGCCCTGGATGCCGTTCGATATCCAGGTCTTGGTGCCGTTGATGACGTAGCTGTCGCCGTCGCGCACCGCCACGGTGCGGATCGCCTGGAGGTCGGTGCCCGCGTTGGGCTCGGTCAGGGCGAGGCCGCCGCGAATCTCGCCGCTGGCGAACTTGGGCAGCCACTGCGCCTTCTGCGCCTCGGTCCCGAACCGCTCGACCGCGGCGGCCATGATCAGGTGCGAGTTCATGATCCCGGTCAGCGCCATCCAGTAGGACGACATCATCGCGATGATCTTCGCATAGGTCGTGGCAGGCAGGCCGAGCCCGCCGTATTCCTGCCCGATCGTCGCGCCGAACAGGCCCATCTCGGCCATCTGCGCCACCAGTTCGGCGGGCCAGATGTCGCCGTGGTCGTGGCGCATCACCACCGGGCGGACCTCCTTGTCCACCCAGCGCTGGAGCGCGTCGAGCAGCGCGGCCTCCTCGATCGGGTCCATCGTCCGCTGCTCCACGATCAGTCGTCCACCGGGCCGCAGCCGCGCTTCCACACCAGCATGGTGCGCTTGAAGGTGCAGACCACGTCGCCATTCTGGTTCTTGCCAATCGTCTTGACCGTGACGATGCCCTGCTCGGGCCGCGACTTGGACTCGCGCTTCTCCAGCACCTCGCTCTCGGCATAGAGCGTGTCGCCGGGGAACAGCGGGTGGGTCAGCCGGATCTCGTCCCAGCCGAGATTGGCGATCGACTTCTGGCTGAGGTCGCTGACGCTCATCCCCACCATCAGCGCGACGGTGAAGGGCGAGCAGACCAGCGGCTTGCCAAACTCGGTCTTGCGCGCGAACTCGTAGTCGAAGTGCGACGGGTGGGTGTTCATCGTCAGCAGCGTGAACCACACGTTGTCGGTGTCGGTGATCGTCCGGCCGGGACGATGCTCGTAGATATGGCCGACGATGAAGTCCTCGAAATAGCGGCCGAAACTCTCGCGGAAGCGGCCCGGAGCCACCTCGATCACACCCTCACGCATCCTCTGTCTCCCGATTGCCCGCCATCGCCACGATGGCCGCGTACCGGCGCACCATCGGCGCCTCCAACATTCGTCCATTGAACCGGACCGCCCCGCCGCCAGCCGCCTCGTAGGCGGCGAGCGCGGCCTCGGCCTCGGCCACCTCGGCCGCGCCGGGGCGCATCACGGCGTGGATCGCCTCGAGCTGCGCGGGGTGGATCGCGGCCTTGGCCTGGAAGCCCGCGCGCTTCGCCAGCCGCGTCTCGCGCTCCAGCCCCTCGGCGTCGTCGAGCGCGATGAACGGCACGTCGATCGCCGGCACGCCCGCCTCGGCGCAGGCGATGACGAACTGGGCGCGGGCCACGGCCAGCGGCTCCCAGGCCAGGGCCACGCCGAGCGAGGCCGACAGGTCGCCGCCGCCGAACATCATCGCCGCGACGCCGGGCGCCGAGGCGATCTCCGCCGCCCGGCGCAGGCCGCGCGGCGTCTCGATCAGCGGCACCAGCGCCGCCGCCTCGCCCAGCACGGCGCGCGCGATCCGCAACTCCTCCGCCGATTCGACCATCGGCACGAAGATCAGCTCGGGCAGCTCCGGCGCGGCCGCCAGCGCCAGGAGGTCGGCCAGCCCGGCCGCCGTCGCGACGCCGTTGACGCGGATCGCGATCCGCGGCGCGATCGCGGCGATCGCCGCATGGCGCGCCGCCTCCTTGCCGTCCGCCGGAACGGCGTCCTCCAGGTCCACGCAGACCACGTCGGCGCCCGCCGCCGCGGCCTTCGCGAATCGCTCTGGGCGAGAACCGGGGACGAACAGCACGCTGGCCGCCCCCTTCGCCCGATCCTTGCCGGAAACCTTGCTCATGGGCATATGATTTGTCCGGACAAATTTCCCGCGTCAAGGCCAAAATCGAAAACCGCCCCTCGCCGCGGCCGCCACTTGACAGCATTCTGCCGCCATGAAAAGTTGTCCGGACAAATGATCGCTAAGGAATCCAGGGGATGATGCAGCCTTGCCGTCGCGGCGGCGACGATTCGCCCGATCCGCAACCAGCCTCGCAGCAAGGCCCCGCGCGAGCGCCGCGGGCATGAGCGCGGCCGCCTCGTCCGAATTCCGGCGCGGCACCAAGCCGCTGATCGCCGCCCTGATCGGCAGCGCCTGCGGCGCCTCGCCGATCCCCTTCAACGTCCTGCCGCTGGTGATGGGCCCGGTCCATGTCGAGCTCGGCTGGGACTTCGCCGCGATCAGCATGGGGGTGACGATCTTCGGCCTGATCGCCGCCTTCCTCGCCCCGTTCTACGGCGGGCTGGCCGACCGCAAGGGCGTCCGCCCGGTCGCGCTGTGGTCGCTCGCCGCCTTCGGCCTGACCTTTGCCGCCTTCTACTTCGTGCCCGCCGCCCTGCCCGGGTGGTGGCTGTTCTGGGCGGTGCTGGGTGTGATCGGGATCGGCTCGACGCCCGTGACCTGGAGCCGGGCCGTGTCGATGTGGTTCAGCCGCAACCGCGGGCTGGCGCTGGGGATCATGCTCGTCGGCACCAGCCTGACCGCGCTGGTCGTGCCGCAGGTGGTGACGCGGGCGATCGCCGCCTGGGGCTGGCGCAGCGCCTTTCCGATCGCCGCCCTGTTTCCGCTGCTGATCGCCCTGCCGCTCGGCCTCGCCTGGTTCCGCGAGCCGCGCCCGGAGGAGCGCCCCGCCGACCTCTCCGACGATAGCGGCGCGGTCACGGGGGTCACGCTGGCCGCGGCGATGCGCGACTATCGCTTCTGGCTGCTGTGGGTGGCGATCCTGGTCATCGCCCTGGCCTATGGCGGGGCGCACCTGCACATCGGGCAGATCGTGGTCCTCCAGGGCCTCCCCGCCGCCGCCGGGGCCAGCGTGCTCGGCGTGGTGGCGCTCGGCATCCTCGCCGGGCGGGTGATCGTCGGCCTGCTGTTCGATCGCTTCTGGGCGCCCGGCGTCGCCTTCTGCGCCATGCTGCTGCCGGCCATGGCCTGCCATCTGCTCGCCGGCACGGGAAGCAGCCTCGGCCTGGTCATGGCCGGCGGCTTCATGCTCGGCTTCGCGGCGGGGACGGAGAGCGACATGGTCGCCTTCCTCGCCGCGCGCTATTTCGGGATGGCCCATTACGGCAAGGTCTATGGCGCGCTCTACATGCCGTTCGGCATCGGCTCCGCGATCTCGCCGATCCTCTACGGCATTGTCCGCGACCGCACGGGCAACTACGACGTCGTCTGGGGGATGGCCATTGCCTTCGGCGT
>ERZ778022.1480-NODE-1480-length-31042-cov-6.902088_pt1 | contig 31042 bp, 27 predicted proteins | sample MGYA00375752_ERZ778022 | MGnify/ENA primary metagenome ERZ778022 (study PRJEB29350, sample SAMN05389826) | bioreactor metagenome | isolation source: Thiocyanate bioreactor | place: South Africa: University of Cape Town | collected 2014-04-04 ...
ACGGTCGAGGCGATCCCGCTGATCGCGTCGAGCATCATGTCGAAGAAGATCGCCGAGGGGACGGATGCCCTGGTGCTGGACGTGAAGTTCGGCAACGGCGCGTTCATGCAGGACATCGACCGCGCCCGCGAGCTGGCCCGCACGATGGTCGCCCTCGGCACCGACTCCGGCGTGGCCACCACGGCGCTGCTGACCGACATGGACACCCCGCTCGGCCTTGCGATCGGCAACGCCAACGAGGTGCGCGAGTCCGTCGAGATCCTCGCCGGCGGCGGTCCCGCCGACGTGCGCGAGCTGACGCTCGCCCTGGCCAGGGAGATGCTCGCCCTGGCGGGGCAGCCGGATGCCGACGTGGAGAAGGCCCTCGACGACGGACGTGCGATGGACTCCTGGAAGGCCATGATCCGCGCGCAGGACGGGGACCCCGACGCGGCGCTGCCCACCGCGCGGGAGACCCATGTGGTGCGTGCCGCCGTCGACGGCGTCGTGACCCGGATGGACGCGCTGCCCTTCGGGATCGCCGCCTGGCGTCTGGGCGCGGGGCGCGCCCGCGCGGAGGATCCGGTGATCCATGCCGCCGGCATCGATCTGGCCGTCAAGCCCGGCGACCGCGTGACGGCGGGCCAGACCCTGTTCACGCTCTCAGCCGACGACGACGCCCGCTTCGCCCGCGCGCTGCAGGCGCTCGACGGCGCCTACGAGGTCGGCCAGACGGCCCCCGCCTCGCAGCCCATCGTGCGCGAGCGCATCACCGCCTGACCCCCACGGAGAGACTTCGATGACCATCGACCAGAACGGCGATCTGACGGTGCAGGGCCGGTCCCTGCGGGCGCTGCCGAAGGTGTCGCTGCACGACCACCTCGACGGGGGCGTGCGCATCGGCACCATCCTCGAGCTCGCGGACGAGGCGGGGGTCGCGGCTCCCGCGACCGACGCCAAGGGCCTGCGGCGCTGGTTCGACCAGCAGTGCGGCACGGGCTCGCTGCCCCAGTACCTGAAGACCTTCGACCTGGTCACCCCGGTGCTGCAGACCGAGCGCGCGCTGACCCGCGTCGCCCGGGAGTTCGTCGCCGACCTCGCCGCGGACGGCGTCGTGTACGGCGAGGTGCGCTGGGCCCCTGAGCAGCACCTGGCAGGCGGTCTGAGCCTGGACGCCGCCGTGCAGGCGGTGCAGGCCGGCATCGAGCAGGGCGAGGACGACGCGGATGCCGCAGGCCGCAGCATCCGCGTCGGTCAGATCCTCTCCGCCATGCGGCAGGAGGGGCGGACCCGCGAGATCGCCGAGCTGGCGGTGCGCTTCCGCGAGCGCGGCGTCGTCGCCTTCGACATCGCCGGTCCCGAGGACGGGTTCCCCGCGTCGCGTCACCGCGAGGCCTTCGACTACCTGGCATCCGAGTTCATGCCGGTCACGGTGCACGCCGGTGAGGCGGCGGGCCCCGGCTCCATCCGCTCGGCGCTCATCGACGGGCGCGCGCTGCGGCTGGGCCACGGAGTGCGCATCGCAGAGGACCTGCAGATCGTCGAGCGCGAGGGCGACGACGTGCAGGTGCAGTTCGGCGATCTGGCGCGCTGGGTGCGCGACCGCGAGATCCCGCTGGAGCTCTCGCCGTCGTCGAACCTGCAGACCGGCGCGATCGCGCCGTGGGGCGACGAGTTCGCCGACCACCCCTTCGACCTGCTGTACCAGCTGGGCTTCTCCGTGACGGTCAACACCGACAACCGCACGATGAGCGGCACGTCGCTCACGCGCGAGCTGGCGCTCCTCGTCGACGCGTTCGACTACGACCTGGACGACCTGGAGGAGTTCCAGTTCAACGCCGCGTCCGCCGCGTTCCTCCCGGTCGAGGAGCGCGAGGAGCTGGTGGAGATGATCGGCGAGGGATTCGAGCGTTGAGCGCCGCCGTGAGTTCCGTGTTCATCGCCGGCCCCGCCTCCTGGAACCAGCTGGTCGTGCTGGACCGGCTGCCCGAGCCCGTGCCGCACATGCAGTTCGCCGAGGACTCCTGGGAGACCCTCGGCGGCACGAGTGCGGGCAAGGCGCTCAGCCTCACGGCGCTCGGGCGCGAGACGCTGCTGTACGCCGTCACGGCGGAGGATGAGCCGGGGCGTCGCGTGCGGGAGGCACTGGAGCGGGCCGGTGTCGCGACGCGGTGGGCGGACTCGCCGACCACCGAGCGGCATCTGAACCTGATGACCAGGACGGGGGAGCGGGTCTCGCTCTATCTGTCCGGCGCCGCCGCGACCGACGGCGCCGGGGACGCCGCGATCGAGACCGAGATGGCCGCCGCCGAGGCGATCGTCCTGGACCTCGCCGCGGAGCCGCTGCGCCTCCTTCCTCTCGCGCAGCGCACGGGTCGCCCGATCTGGGTGGACGTGCACGACTACGACGGCGAGGCGGAGTTCCACCGGCCGTTCCTCGCGGCGGCGGATGCGGTGTTCTGCAACGCCGACCGCCTGGACGATCCCGTCGCCTTCCTGCGGTCGCGCATCGGCGCAGGAGCGACGCTCGCCGTGTGCACGCTCGGCGCGGAGGGCGCCGTCGCGGTCGACGCCGAGGGAGAGGTCCATCGGGTCGCGGCGGTGCCGGTCGAGGTCGTCGACACCAACGGCGCCGGTGACGCGTTCCTCGCCGGTGTGCTGGATGCCGTGCTGCACGGCGCGGCGGTGCCCGGCGCCCTCGCGGCCGGTGCCCGCTCGGCATCCGCCGTGCTGCGCTCCCGCCACCTGCATCCGCTGCTGGACCCGATCCTGGCCTGAACCCGGGCTCCCGCGTCAGCGCGCGACGCCGGGATGCGTGCGCAGATACTCCTCGAACGCCTCCCGCGAGCTGCGGGCAGGCGTGTAGCCGAACTCCTGCTTCAGGCGCCGATTCGCCAGCACCGGCCGGTGGCGCAGGAAGCGCACCTTCTCCGGACCGTGCTCGGTCAGCCGGAGGGCGTGCCCGACCGCGAGCGCGGCACCCAGCACCCAGGCGGGGACGCTCAGCATCCGCTTTCCGAGTCGCGCGGCGATCTCCGGGACCGTCATGCGGCCGTCGCCGGCGACGTTGAAGACACCGGCCGGGCCGTCGGTCGCGGCTCGCACCATGGCGCCCGCGACGTCGTCGACCCACACGAACACGAAGGGCGAGTCGGAGCCGGCCACGCGCAGCAGCCGCCTGCCGTCCCACAGCGCGGTGATCTGGTTGCGCACGGTGGGACCCAGGATCGTCCCGATCCGGAAGATCACCTGCTCGAGCTCCGGATGCTCGGCCCGCGCTCCCGCGAGCATCTCCTCCACGATCCGCTTGTGCCGCGAGTAGGGGAACTCGTCGTTGCCGCGAACGGGGTCGCCCTCGTCGAGCCACTCGGGATTGTCTGCGTGATACCCGTAGGCCGCGCCCGAGCTGGAGACCACGAGGCGGCGCACGCCGGCGTCGAGGCAGGCATCCAGCACGTTCCGGCTGCCGTCGACGTCGACGCGATACTCCAGGGCGACGTCGCGCCCCGGGTTCACGATGGCGGCCAGGTGCACGACCGTGTCGATGCGATGGCGCCGCAGCACGGGCGCGATGCCCGCGGCATCCGTCACGTCGACGCGCTCGGAGACCACCCCGGGAACGGCGGAGTCGCGCAGGTCGCCGCTGACGACGACCTCCACCGACGGATGCTCTGCGAGCAGCGCAGTGACGTGCGAGCCGAGGAATCCGGCGCCGCCGGTGACCAGCACCCGGCTCACGCGGCGGCCGCCTCGGCGGCATCCGACTCCGCGGCGTGCCGAGAGGCGTCTCCGCGCGCCGATCCGGTGCGGCGCCTGGTGTGCATCGCCCAGAGCCCGGCCAGCGCGAGTCCGGCGATGATGTCCCACACGCCCCACCAGCCCGCGACCACCGCCATGCCCCCGAGCCCGTTGAAGAACGCGAAGATCAGGCCCAGACCGAGCCCGGAGTTGCGGATGCCGACCTCGAAGGTCATGGCCTTGCGCTCCGGCGTGCCGAGGCCCCCGACCGCGGCGGTGGAGTAGCCGATCGCCAGCGCCACCGCGTCGTGGATCGCCACCACGATCAGCACGGTGCCGATCACGCTGAGGAACACCGCCCAGTTGCCCGCGAGCGCCCCGACGATGAACCCGACCAGCGCGATCAGGCTGAACCAGCGCACGAACGGCTGCACGTGCTGCGCGAAGCGCGGCAGGCGCGCACGGAGCAGCAGTCCGGCCGCGAACGGCAGCCCGATGATCAGCACGATCTCCAGCAGCATCTTCCACGGGTCCAGCGCGACCGCATGCAGCAGGGTGCGGGCGGTCGGATGCAGCGAGCCCCAGAAGGCGATGCTGAGCGGCATAGCCACGATGTAGATGAGGTTGCCCACCGCGGTCAGCGACACCGACAGCGCCACGTTGCCGCCGGAGCGGTGCGTGAGCACCTGCGAGATGTTGCCGGGCGGGCAGCAGGCCACCAGGATCATGCCGAGCGCCATCGACGCGCTCACCGGCAGGATCAGCGTCAGCCCGAACGTGACCGCCGGCAGCACCAGCAGCTGCGCCAGGATCGCGATCACGAACGGCCGCGGATGCCGCAGGACGACCGTGAAATCGCCGGGCTTCGTGTCCAGGGCGATGCCGAACATGATCAGCCCGAGCACGACGTTCAGGATCATCAGCGTGCCGGGCGTGAAATTGAGGGTCAGCTGGTCGAAGTCCATCACGCCTCCAGGCTGCGGGTGGCGGCGCGCACCGCGGAGCGGTAGGCGTCCTTGTTGACGTAGTACGACATCCTGTCCAGGCCCAGATAGCGGTAGCCGCCGGTGGTGTCCGGCCACGGCTGCCCTCCGACGCGGGCACGGAAGGCTGCGGCGCGCTCCTCGTCCGCCGCGAGGTAGGCGGCGAGCATGCGCGCCTGCTCGAACCGGCCCTGCCAGCCGATGCCGGATGCCTCGATCATGCCGATGACGTACAGCCCGTTGAAGGAGGCGGGGAAGACGTTCAGGAAGAGCTTCGGCGAGGCCTGCTCCCAGTGCAGGTGCTCGCGGTCGACGAACGGGTAGTCCAGCGTGTAGCCGGTGGCCAGCAGGATCAGGTCGTACTCGCCCGACGAGCCGTCGCGGAAGTGCACCGTGAGCCCGTCGAAGCGGTCGACATCCGCACGGACGTGCAGATCCCCCTGCCCCAGGTGATTCAGCACCAGGGTGTTCACGATCGGGTGCGACTCGTAGATGCGGTAGTCGGGCTTCGGGAATCCGAACCGCACCGGATCGCCCGTGAAGGCCTTCAGCACCCGCGTGTCGATGAACTGCTTGAGCCGCGCCGGAAGCGGGCGGCCCTGGTTGAGCGTGTCGCTGGGCCTGCCGAAGATGTACCGCGGCACGAAGTAGTAGCCGCGGCGCACGCTCATGTCGACGGAGGCCGCGTGGTGCACTCCGTCCACGGCGATGTCGCAGCCGGAGTTTCCTGCGCCGATGATCAGCACGCGCTTCCCGGTCAGCTGCCCGGCGCGCTTGTACGCGCTGGTGTGCATGATCTCGCCGGTGAACTCCCCGGGGAACGAGGGGATGTGCGGCTCGGCGAGCGTGCCGTTGGCGAGGATCACACCGTCGTAGCGGCGCGGCTCGAGCCCCTCGGCGTGCAGCATCCACCCGCCGTCGGCGCCGTGCTCGAGCCGGGTGACCCTGGTGTCGAAGCGGAACAGGTCGCGCAGCCCGAACGCGTCCGCGAAGGAGTCGAAGTACGCTTTCAACGCGCGATGGCCGGGGTAGTCGACGTCCGAGTCCATCGGGAACTCGGCGAACTCGGTGGTCGTGCGCGAGGAGATCAGGTGCGCGGACTCGTACATCGTGCTGCGCGGGTTGTCGATGTCCCAGAGCCCGCCGACGCCGGAGGACGCCTCGTAGCCGTCGACGTCGATGCCGCGCAGCTGCAGGGCCCGGGCGGCGGACAGGCCGGAGGGGCCGGCGCCGATGACGGCGTATCGCTTCATTTCACTCCCGCACGGCGTCGTGCTCGATCGATCATCCCCCCGGTTCCTTGATCGTAGCGGTGGGAGAGCGCTTCCTGGAACCGGGGATCAGGCGAACAGAGACGCGGTCGCACGTCCCAGCACGACGAGCGTCCCCGCCCATGCGCACAGCAGCATCACCCGTCGCGCCAGGGCCAGCGGCACTCGCCGTGCGGCGAACGCCCCGAGGATCATCCCCGCCGCCGTGCAGGCGGCGAGGATCGCCAGATCGGGAAGCGGCGTCGACGGCAGTCCCCGCAGGGCCACCGAGACCGCGCCGTAGCCGAGGAAGACGATCTGCGCGCTCGCCGCGAAGCGCCGCTGCGGCCAGTCGTCGCCCAGCGCGAAGGAGGCGAGCGCGGGTCCGGAGAGCCCGCTGGAGGCATGCATGAAGCCTGCGAGCGCACCCGCGCCGATCGCCCCGGGGCGTCCGCGCACGTGACGCGCGACCGGACCGAGCCACTGGACGCTGAGCGCCAGCACGCCCATCGCGCCGATGAGGAAGAGCAGCGCCGTCTGCGGGAGCGCTGCCGCCGTCAGCGCGCCGAGGGGAGCGGCGACCAGCCCCGCCCCCAGCAGCCACAGCGTTCGTGGCCAGTCCACGTCCCGCCACGCGCTCGGCACGGCGAACAGCGAGGCGATCACGGCCAGCAGCACCGCGATCGTCACCCCCTCGACGGGCCCGTAGACGAGCACGATCGGGCCGATCAGCACCAGGACGAACGCCAGCCCCGTGACGCGCTGGATGACGGCCGCGACGATCGCCACGAGCGCGGTGAGCACGAGCATGGGACTCCCTGAGGGCGGCGCGGGCGGCGCGCCCTCAGAGAGCCTAGACGGTTCCGGCGACGGCTGCCGCGCGGGCGGCGAAGGCGTCCTGCACCGCGGGGAGGAGCGGATGCTGCTCCTCCAGCCCGGTCACCTCGAGGGCGAGCAGCCCGGGCTCCTCGGCCCGCAGACGTCGCTGAAGCTCGACCGACTGCTCGTCGGCGGGATCGTCGAAGGCGAGGGCCGCGGCGATCGCGACCAGCAGCGCCTCCGCGCTCAGCCCCGCCTCGACGGCCTCCGCCGCCGGGCCGATGAACCGCTCGTGTCGGGACAGCTTCCGCAGCGGCTGCCGGCCCACCCGCCAGACGGTGTCGGGCAGGGCCGGGTTGGCGAAGCGGCGCAGGATCGTCGAGCGGTACTCGGCGAGCTCGGCGGGATCCAGGCCGTGCTTGACCGCCAGCAGCGCCGAGGTCTCCTCGAGCGCGGCGGCCACGCGTTCGCGGATGCCGGGATCGGCAAGGGCATCGGCGATGCGCTCGTAGCCCGCCTGCGCGCCGAGGTACGCCGTCGCGGCGTGCCCCGTGTTCACGGTGAACAGCTTGCGCTCGATGTAGGGAGCGAGATCGTCGACGAAGTGCGCTCCCGGGATGCGAGGCGGGTTCGCACCGAACGGACCGCGTTCGATCGCCCACTCGAAGAAGGGCTCCACGGTCACATCGATCCCGGCGCCCTCGGGCTGCCCCGGCACGATGCGGTCGACGGCGGTGTTCGCGAACACCGCCCGGCCGGCGAGGGCCCCCCAGTCCTCGCCCGCGCGCGCGATGATCTCCTGCCTCAGCAGGTCGGTGGCCCCGATCGCGTTCTCGCACGCCATCACCTGCAGCGGAGCCGCCTGCGCGTCCCGACGCCGCAGGGCGTCGAGGATGGGCGCGGCGACGAACCGCAGCACGGTCGGCCCGACGGCGGTGGTCACGACATCGGCATCCGCGATCTCGGCGATCAGGCCCTCGGGGTCCTCAGCGCTGTTGATCGCGCGGAAGCCGGTGACCACGGTGTCGGCGCCGCCGTCGCCCACCTCGTGCACCGTGTACTCGTCGGCCGCGTTGATCGCGTCGACCAGGGCGGCGGCGACGTCGGAGAAGACCAGTTCGTACCCGCCCTGGTGCAGCAGCAGGCCTACGAAGCCCCGGCCGATGTTGCCGGCGCCGAAGTGGACGGCCTTCATGCCTCGTTCACCGCCGACAGCAGCGCGAAGAGCTCCTCGGGCGTCGCCGCGGCGTTGAGCGCGGCCACGTCGTCCTCGTCGGAGAACAGCTCGGCGATGCTGGAGAGGATCTGCAGGTGCGCACCGTCCTTGCCCGCGATGCCGATCACGAACGTGGCGCGGTCGCCGTCCCAGTCCACTCCACCGTCGTAGCGGACCACGCTGAGCGCGGAGCCGAGCACGGCGTCCTTCGCCTCGTTGGTGCCGTGCGGGATCGCCAGCCCGTTGCCCATGAAGGTCGACACCGACTTCTCTCGGTCGTGCATGGCCTGCAGGTAGTCGGGCGTGACGGCGCCGGCGGCCACCAGCACGTCCGCGGCCTCCTTCAGCGCTTCGTCGCGGGTGGCGGATCCGGGGTGGATGCGCACGCGGTCGGCGGTGAGGACGGCGGGCGCGCCGGGTTCGGTCTGCGCGTCGGATGCTGCCGCAGGCTGTGCCGCGGCGCCCTCTGCGCCTTGCGAGCGCACCAGCTCCACGACCTCGTCGTACTTAGGCGAGTTCATGAAGTTGTCGACGGAGACGTGCATGGAGTCCGGCGACTGCGCCCTGGCGCGGTCGGTCAGCTGCTGTTGGGTGATCACCAGGTCGGCGGTGCCATCGAGGTTGGCGATCGCCTGGTTGACGACGGTCACGCCGGTGATCCCGGCCTGCTTGATCTTGTTGCGCAGCACGCTCGCGCCCATTGCGGAGGAGCCCATGCCCGCGTCGCAGGCGAACACGATGCTCTCCACCGGGCGGGTGAGCGTCGCGGTTCCGACACCCCCCAGCGTGCCCAGCACACTGGACTTCTTGCCCTTGTTGGCCTCGGTCTGCGCGATCGCGGCGGTGAAGGCGGCATCCCCGCCCTCGGCGGCCAGGTCTCGACGCCGGCTGGCGAGCAGGATCGGCATGCAGACGATGAAGGTCACCGCCGCCGCGAGGATCACCGACAGCAGCACGCCGACGTGGCTTCCCGGAGCGATCTGGAACAGCACGGCGAAGATCGAGCCGGGGGCGGCGGGGGCGACCAGGCCGGACTGGAAGATCACGTTGGTCAGCACCCCCGTGGCGCCCCCGGCGATCAGCCCGATGATCAGTGTGGGCTTGGCCAGCACGTAGGGGAAGTAGACCTCGTGGATTCCGCCGAGGAACTGGATGATGGCTGCTCCCGGCGCGGTGGCGCGAGCAGCACCCACACCGAACACAGTGATCGCCATCAGGAGACCGAGGCCCGGCCCGGGGTTCGCCTCGATCAGGAACAGCAGGCTCTTGCCGGTCTGCGAGGACTGCTCGGTGCCCAGCGGTGTGAACACGCCGTGGTTGATGGCATTGTTCAGGAACAGCACCTTCGCCGGCTCGACGATGATGCTCGCCAGCGGCAGCAGGTGCGTCTCGACCAGCCAGCCCACGGCACCGCCGAGGATGTCGGTGACCCACTTCATGAGGGGCGCCAGCCAGAAGAACGCCGCCAGCGAGGCGAAGAAGGCTACGAAGCCCGCCGAAAAGTTGTCCACGAGCATCTCGAAGCCCGGCTTGATCTTGCCCTGCCACGGCTTCTCGACCCACTTCAGGATGAGCGCCGTGAGGGGGCCCGCGATCATGGCGCCCAGGAACATCACGGTGCCTTCGGCTCCGATGATCACGCCGAAGGCTGCGACCGCTCCGACCACGCCGCCGCGGTGCCCATGCACCATGCGTCCGCCGGTGAAGGCGATCAGCAGGGGCAGCAGGTAGTTGATGATCGGGCCGACCAGGCCCGTGTAGTCGACGTCACCGATGGTGCCTCCACCGAGGATCGCGGAGTTCGCCCAGCGCCATGCCTCGATGGGGCCGTCGTTGCCGACCCAGCCCTTGTCGATGAACAGGGCAGTGATGATGCCCCAGGCGATGAAGGCGGCGATATTCGGCATGATCATGCCGGACAGGAATGTGCCGAATCTCTGCACGCGAACGCGGGCTCCGCCCGAGGTCGTTGCGGGTGACGTCGTCGTCATGGTGAGTTCTCTTTCTGATATCGGGTGAGCGGGTCAGTGAGCGGATGCCGCCGACTTGGCTGCGGCGCGGGCGCCGGCGGCGTCGTCCGCCAGGAGAGCGGAGGCCGCGATGCGTCGCGCGTCCTCGAGGGTGTGCTGCGAGATCGAGCGGCGCACGTCGGAGAGCGCGGACGGCGCCATCGACAGGCTCGTCGCACCCAGGCCGACGAGCACCACGGCCAGCAGCGGATCCGCGGCGGCCTCGCCGCAGATGCCGACGGGCTTGCCCAGACGGGCGCCGGCTTCGCCGACCTCGCGGACCAGGCGCAGCACCGCGGGGTGCCAGGGGTCCTGGAACCCCGCCACCGATCCGAGCAGCCGATCGGCGGCCATCGTGTACTGGGTGAGGTCGTTGGTGCCGATGGAGGCGAAGTCCGCATGCGCGAGGACCCGGTCGGCCAGGAGCGCGCTCGCCGGCACCTCCACCATCACACCCGCGGTCTTCAGGCCGAACTCCTTGGCCAGCGTAGTGAAGTACGCGGTCTCCTCGACGGTGGTCACCATGGGCGCCATCACCCAGAGGTCGGCCGCGGTCGCGGCATCCGCCTCGGCCAGCGCCGTCAGCTGCTCGCGCAGGATGTCCTCGCTGGCACGCAGCGCCCGGAGCCCCCGCAGTCCGAGGGCCGGGTTCTCCTCGTGCGCGTCGTTGAGGAACGCCAGCGGCTTGTCGGCACCGGCGTCCAGCAGCCGAACCACGACCTTCCGGCCCTCGAAAGCGCCCAGCAGTTCGACGTACGCGGCGCGCTGCTGCTCGATGGTCGGAGCCTGCGAGGCCCCGAGGAAGAGGAACTCGGTGCGGAACAGCCCGACGCCCTCCGCGCCGCGCGCCACGGCGTCGGCGGCGTCGGCCGGCTTTCCGAGATTGGCCAGCAGGCTGATCGGGGTGCCGTCGGCGAGAGCACCGGGGCCGGCGGGCCGGGCGTCCTCGGCGGCGCGCGAGGCGATCCGCTCGGCGACCGCGGCGAGCTCCTCGGAGGTGGGGGAGTCGTTCACGGTGCCGGCCGCCGCATCGACGATGACCGTCGTGCCGTCGGCGAGAGCGACTGCATCCGCGGCGCCGACGATCGCGACGATGCCCTTCTCCCTGGCCAGGATGGCCGTGTGCGAGGTAGGGCCTCCGTCGGAGGTGACCAGCGCCAGCACCTGGTCCAGCTTCAGCAGCGCCGTGTCGGCGGGGGCGAGGTCGCGCGCGACCAGGACGAAGGGGTGCCCGGGGTCGGGCACGCCGGGAGCGGCGACGCCCTGCAGGCGGGCCAGCACGCGCTGCGCGATGTCGTCCAGGTCAGCGGCGCGCTCGCCGAGGTACCCGCCCACGGCCTCGAGCGTCGCGCGGAACCCCGCGAACGCGTCGTGTACGGCCCACTCCGCGGTGGTGCCCTCGTCGATGCGCGCATCGACCTCGTCGGTCAGCGTCGGGTCCTCGGCGATCATCGCCTGGGCCTCGAGCACGTCCTGGGCGGCGCCGCCGGCGGCATCCGCCCGCTGCTGCAGATCCGCGGCGACGGCGGTCATGGCATCGCGGGCGCGCACGCGCTCGGCGTCGGCCCCGCGGGCACTGGTCTCGTGAGCGGGCTCGGGCAGGGCCGGCGCCATGCGCACGACGGGACCCGTCGCGATGCCCTGACCGATGCCGACTCCGCGCAGGATGCTCATGCGGCCTCGTCGTGGTCGGTGGTGAGCACCTCGACGAGCGAGTCCAGCACGGCCTCGGCGTTGTCGCCGTCGGCGCTGAGCACCACGTGGTCGCCGAAGTCGATGCCCAGCGCGACCACGGCCAGGATGCTGGCGGCGTTGACGGGCTTGCCGGAGTCCTTCGCGATCGTCACGGGGATGCCGGACTCCTTCGCCGCCTGAGCGAACAGCTTGGCGGGGCGGGCGTGCAGCCCGTGCGAGGAGCCGACCCGGACGGTGCGGGAGATGGCGGTCATGGTCATTCCTTCCGGTCGTGCGGCGCGTCCATCGCGTCGCGAACGAGGCGCAGCGTGCGGCTGCCGTCGATGTCGGTGAACGCGTCTGCCGGGAGCACGACGACGCGGGAGGCGGCGGGGAGGGCGGAGCGGATGCCGTCGGCCTGCGCGGCCAGATGCGGGCCGACCAGGACGAGGTCCACGCCGACGGCCGTGAGCGCGGTGCGCTCCGTGCCGGCCTCGGTGCTCCAGTCCAGGCCCGAAGCGGATGCCGCGCGCGCGAGGCGCTGCGCCACGAACGTGCTCGACGCTCCGGCGCCGCACACCACGAGAATCCGCATCGATCTCCCTCTCCATCCGGTCGCCCCAGTCTCGCCCTCGCTCTCAGCGCTCTTCCAGCAACGTTGCTTCCGCCCCCGCGGAACACCGGTTTCCGCCCCCGTCCGCTCGACGGCTGGCATCATGGAGGCGCAGGGACCATCTCGGCGAGGAAGGCGGGCGGATGTCGCGGCAGCGTCAGGATCAGCTGCTCGCCGTGCTCCGGCGGGAGGACTCCTGGGCGACGGCGGCGAGCCTGGCCGACCAGCTGGGCGTCACTCCGCGCAGCATCCGCTCCTACGTCGCAGCGCTGAACGCGCGCACCGCGGGCGCGGTGGACTCCGGGCCCGCAGGCTATCGCGCCGGTGCCGGGGCAGCCGCGGCGGCGGGGACACCCGATGCGCAGGGCACGCCGCGCGCCCGCCTGCACCGGCTGATACGCACGCTCGTCGACGAGGCCGAGGGCATCGACGTGTACGACACCGCGCTGGCGCTGCACGTCAGCGAGACGACGCTGGAGAACGACCTGGGACGGGTCCGTGCGCTCCTGGAGGGAGGGCGCGTCGCTCTCGAGCGCGACCGGGACCGGGTGCGGCTGCGCGGCGACGAGCAGGCCCTCAGGCGCCTGCTCAGCAGGCTGGCCCAGGACGAGATGGATGCCGGCCCGCTGCGCCCGGAGGCACTGCAGCGCGCACTCGCCCCCGAGGCGGTGCCGGCCGCCGCGATCGGGCCGTTCAAGTCGGCGCTCGTGCGCGAGCTCGGCGACCTGGGGTACTACGTCAACGAACTGGCGATCAGCGATGTGCTGCTGCACATCACGATCGCCGCCGAACGGGTCGCGGCCGGGCGCGCGCTCGCCGAGCGCACCGACTCCGCCTCGGAGGCGGTGCGGGTGGTCGGATCCGCGATCGCCCGGCTCGCTGACCAGCACTTCGGCGTCGCGCTCGGTGACGGCGACCGAGAGCATCTCGCGAACCTGGTCCTCACCCGCGTGGTGGCACCGGGCGAGCAGCCCCCGGCGGACGCGGCGCGGATCGTCGAGGCCGAGGTGGTGCAGGCCGTCCGAGCGGAGATCGAGCAGGCCGCGCGCGACTACCAGGTCGACCTGGTCGACGAGGCGTTCATCGTGCGCCTCGCCCTGCACGTGCAGAACCTGCTGCACCGGGCGCAGGAGAGCGCCTGGACGCGCAACCCGCTCACGCAGTCGCTGAAGTCGTCCTACCCGATGATCTTCGACGTGGCGGTGTCCATCGCCAGCGGACTGCACGACAGGCTGGGCGTGCCCCTGCAGGAGGACGAGATCGCGTACATCGCGATGCACGTCGGCGGCCGGCTGGAGCGCAGCCGCGCCGCGGACACCATCCTCACCGCCACGATCGTCTGCCCGGGCTACCGCGAGCTGCAGGAGCTGCTGCACTCCAGCGTGGATCGCTCACTGGGGAGGCTGATCGAGGTGGTCCGGGTGGACACCAGCATGGACCCCGACTGGTCGGCCATCGACACCGACCTGGTGCTCAGCACGATCCCCGCGGCGGGGACGGACGAACGGGTGGTGCGCATCACGCCGTTCCTCGCGGAGGCGGACATCGAGCGCGTGCAGCAGGCCGCCGCCCGCATCCGCCGGGCGCGCCGGCTCAGCCGCCTGCGTGAGGAGCTGCAGCGGTACTTCTCCGCGGACGCGTTCCTCTCCCCGGTGCCGGACGCCGGCGAGGAGACGATCATCCGGATGCTGGGCGGGATGCTCACCTCCGCGGGCCTGATCGGCGAGGACTACATCTCGGGCACGATCGAGCGGGAGCGGATGTCGTCGACGGCGTTCACGGACGCGCTGGCCGTCCCGCATGCGCTGCAGATGACCGCGCGCCGCACGGCCATCGCGATCGGAATCGCCGACGGCTCGGTCGCGTGGGGAGCGGGGCGGGTGCAGGTCGTCGCGCTCGCCGCGTTCAGCGAGGACGACAGGGACGCGTTCCAGACCGTCTTCGAACAGCTCGTCGAGGTGTTCAGCGAACGGGAGAGCGTGCAGCGCATCGTGCGGCGCGCGACCGGATTCGACGCGTTCCTCGACGAGCTCGTCGCCGTCATCGACGGCTGAGCACGGCCTCCAGTGCGTCGAGCAGCGCCGGCGCCTCCGGGGAGTCGGCCACCTCGAACGTGATCTCGTCCCCTGAGGCGATCGCCAGATCCATCACGGCCAGCACGCTGGTCAGGTCGGCGGTCTCCCCGGAGCGGGTCGTGACCCGGACCGGGGAGAGATGCGACTGCGCCAGGCGGGCGAGCTCGGCGACCGGGCGCGCGTGGGCGCCGTCGTCGACGCCGACCACGACCCGCCTGCGCAGGACGGTCATCCCCGCTCCGCGAGCAGCTCCCGCACCGCGGCCTCCAGCTCCGCCACGGCGGCGGCCGCCTCGGAGGCGGAGCCGGCCCTGGCGTCGATGTAGATCTTCAGCTTGGGCTCGGTGCCGCTGGGCCGGACCACCACGCGGGAGCCGTCGGCGAGGCGGTAGCGCAGCACGTCGCCGGCGGGAACACCCGCTCCGCCGCGCGAGAGGTCGTCGGCGGTCGCGACGGCCCTGGTGCCGAAGGATGCCGGAGGCTGGGCCCGCAGGGACGTCATGGTGTTCGCGATGATCGACAGGTCGTCCACGCGCACGGACACCTGCCCGCTGGCGAAGTGGCCGATCTCGGAGCCCAGCTCCTCGAGCAGACCGGCGATCGTGACGCCGCGCACGCGGGCGTCGGCGGCGAGACCCAGCAGCGCGACGGCGGCGGAGATGCCGTCCTTGTCGCGCACGGTGCCCGGGTTCACCAGGTAGCCGAGGGCCTCCTCGAAGCCGAACACCATGCCGGGCGCCCGGGAGATCCACTTGAAGCCGGTGAGCGTCTCGTGGAAGTCCAGGCCGTACGCGTCGGCGATCGCGCCGAGACCGGGGGAGGACACCAGGGAGCAGGCCAGGGACGCGCCGGGGGTGCTCTGCGCGGCCTTCGCCGCGCGCCAGCCCAGCAGAAGTCCGACCTCGTTGCCGGTCAGGCGGCGCCAGCCGCCCGCGGCGCTCTCGTCGGGGATCGCCACCGCGAGGCGGTCGGCGTCCGGATCGTTGGCGATGATGAACTCGGCGTCCACCGCGCGGGCCCGGGCGAAGGAGAGATCCATCGCGCCCGGCTCCTCGGGGTTCGGGAACGACACCGTGCGGAACGTCGGGTCGGGGTCGCGCTGCTCGTCGACGACGCGCGGCGCCGGGTAGCCGGCCGCCTTCACGACGCGCGAGAAGGTCTCCCAGCCCACGCCGTGCATCGCGGTGTACACCCAGCGCATCTCCTGCACGCCGAACGGGGCGTGGGCGACGGCCGCGGTCGCGGCGACGTAGGCGTCCACGACGTCCTCGCCCGCCACCTCGTACGCGTCCGAGCGCGGCAGCAGGCCCACGTCGCCGGCATCCGCCACACGCTGGATGTGCGCGGCGATCTCGGCATCCGCGGGGGAGACGATCTGCGAGCCGGCATCCGAGCCGCCCAGGTAGACCTTGTAGCCGTTGTCGTTCGGCGGGTTGTGGCTGGCGGTCACCATCACGCCGGCGTCCGCGCCGAGGTGGCGCACGGCGAACGCGAGCACGGGCGTCGGCAGCAGCCGGGGGAGCAGGATCGCGCGGAGGCCGGCACCGGCGAACAGCTCCGCGGAGTCCACCGCGAAGCGGCGCGAGTTGCGGCGGCCGTCGTAGCCGATCACGACCGTGGGGCGTGCGTCGTCCGAGCCGGACCGCTGCAGCAGGTACCCGGCGAAGCCGGCCGCGGCCTGGGCGATCAGCACCCGGTTCATGCGGTTGCTGCCGGCGCCGAGGGCGCCGCGCAGGCCGGCCGTGCCGAATGCCAGACGGGTCGAGAAGCGGTCCTCGAGGTCGGCGGTCGCGAGTGTGTCGCCGGCGGCGGCGCGGGTGATGATGCCGGCCAGCTCATCGCGGGTCTCGGCATCCGGGTCCTGACGCAGCCAGGCGCGCGCCTGGCCGAGGCGCTCGGCGGCGCTCACAGTGCCTCGATCACGCGGGCGAGGAGCGCGGAGATGACCGGCTCGGCCTGCTGACCGGCCTCGATGACCTCGGCGTGGCTGAGCGGCGTCTTCTGGATGCCGGCGGCCAGGTTCGTGATCAGCGAGAACCCGAGGATCTCCATGCCCGCCTCACGGGCGGCGATCGCCTCGAGCGCGGTGGACATGCCGACGATGTGGCCGCCGATGGTCTTCGCCATCTGCACCTCGGCCGGGGTCTCGTAGTGAGGACCGCGGAACTGGGTGTAGACGCCCTCGTCGAGGGTCGGGTCGATGCTGCGCGCGATGTCGCGAAGGCGCTTCGCGTACAGATCGGTCAGGTCGATGAAGGTCGCGCCCTCCAGCGGGGAGTCGGCTGTGAGGTTGATGTGGTCGCTGATCAGCACGGGCTGACCCGGCTTCCAGGTCTCGCGCACGCCGCCGGCGCCGTTGGTGAGCACCATGATCTTGGCGCCCGTTGCGGCCGCGGTGCGCACCGAGTGCACCACGCGGCGCACGCCGTGGCCCTCGTAGTAGTGGGTGCGCGCGCCGATCACGAGCACGTTCTTCCCGGAGGCGGTGCGGATGCTGCGCAGCGTGCCCACGTGACCCTCGAGAGCCGGCTTGGAGAACCCGGTGACCTCGGTGGCGGGGATCGTCGCGACGGTCTCGCCGATGAGCTCGGCGGCCTTGCCCCAGCCGGAGCCGAGGGTCAGCGCGATGTCGTGGTGATCGACACCGGTCAGCCGCGCGATGTCTTCCGCGGCCTGGGCGGCGACCTCGAACGGCTTCGCGTCGGGCGCGTCGAGGGGGTGCGTGAGAGTGTCTTGCATGAGTCCACTCTAGGAATGTGCGGGGCGCACTGCCAGTACGGAGGACGTGCACGAGTCCGGACCGTCGCCGAGCCGACTGCCAGTACGGAAGAATGGAGTCCATGTCTCAGACTTCCTTCGCGAATCAGCAGAGCGTGGCCGTCCTCGGTGGCGGCCCCGGCGGATATGAGGCAGCACTCGCCGCCGCCCAGCTGGGCGCGGATGTGACCCTCGTGGAGCGGGTCGGGGTGGGCGGTTCCGCCGTGCTGACGGATGTCGTCCCGTCGAAGAGCCTGATCGCCACCGCGGACGCCGCCGTCGCGATCTCCGAGGCCAGCGACCTGGGCGTGCAGTTCTACGCGAAGGGCGCGCACGGCAAGCCGCTCAAGCCCGAGATCGCCATCAACCTCGCCGCCGTCAACAAGCGCCTGGTGGCGCTGGCCGGACAGCAGTCCGAGGACATGCGCGCCACGCTGCTCGAGGCCGGCGTGCGCATCCTCTCCGGCCACGGCCGTCTGGAGGGCCCGAACGCGATCGTCGTGGCCACCGGGCCCGGAGGCACGGACTTCGATCGCATCGAGGCCGACACCATCGTCGTCTCGGTGGGCGCATCGCCGCGCGAGCTCGATTCCGCGAAGCCCGACGGGGAGCGCATCCTCACCTGGACGCAGCTCTACGACATGAAGGCTCTGCCCGAGCACCTGATCGTGGTGGGCTCCGGCGTCACGGGCGCCGAGTTCGCCTCGGCGTACATGAACCTCGGCGCCGAGGTCACGCTCATCTCGAGCCGTGACCAGGTGCTCCCCGGTGAGGACGGCGACGCCGCGAAGGTGCTGGAGAAGGTCTTCAAGCGCGGCGGCATGCAGGTGCTGTCGAAGTCGCGCGCCGACAAGGTGGAGCGCACCGAGGACGGCGTGCTCGTCACGCTCTCCGACGGGCGCACGGTGGAGGGCAGCCACTGCCTGATGGCCGTCGGGTCGATCCCCAACACCCGGGGCATCGGGCTGGAGGAGGCCGGAGTCGAGCTGACCGAGTCGGGGCACATCCGGGTCAACCGGGTGGCGCGCACCTCGGTGTCGAACATCTACGCGGCCGGCGACTGCACGAACTTCTTCCCGCTGGCATCCGTCGCCTCCATGCAGGGGCGCACCGCGGTCTTCCACGCCCTCGGCGACATCGTCATCCCGCTGGAGCAGCGCAAGATCACCGCGAACATCTTCACCGCGCCCGAGATCGCCACGGTCGGCTTCTCGGAGCAGGACATCGAGAACGGCGCCGCCGACGGCATCGCCTACAAGCTGCCGCTGGCGGCCAACCCCCGCGCGAAGATGATGGGCATCAAGGACGGCTTCGTGAAGGTGATCGCCCGCAAGGGGTCGGGCACCGTCATCGGCGCCGTCGTCGTCGCGCCCAAGGCATCCGAGCTGATCTTCCCGCTGGCCGTCGCCGTGGAGCGCCGGCTGAACGTCGACCAGGTGTCGCGCGTGTTCGCGGCCTACCCGTCGCTGTCGTCGAGCATCACGGATGCCACTCGCGCGATGCACCTCGTGAACATCGGCTGACCGGCCCGCCCTCATACGCGAAAGGCGCGCCCCTCGGGGACGCGCCTTTCGCGTGAGAGCGTGCGATCAGCTGATCGTGAGCAGCTGGTGCCCGGCGGAGACCGTGGTCCCGGCGGCGGCGTCGATGTTGCCGATCACACCGTCCTTGTGCGCCTGCAGCGGCTGCTCCATCTTCATGGCCTCGAGCACCACGACCAGGTCGCCCTTGACGACGTGCTGGCCCTCCTCGACCGCGACCTTCACGATCGTGGCCTGCATGGGCGACTTGACGGCGTCGCCCGAGGCACCCGCGCTGGCGGTGCTGGCGTGCGTCCGGCGGGACGGCGGAACGGCGGCGGGGCGGCCGGCAGTACCGGAGACCGGTGCGGTCACGCGGTCGGGCAGGCTCACCTCGAGGCGGCGTCCGCCGACCTCGACGACGACGGTGTGACGACCGGGCGCGGCGGCCGGGTCCTCCAGCTCGCCGTCCCAGGCCGGGATGTCGTTGACGAACTCCGTCTCGATCCAGCGGGTGTACACGCCGAACTCGCCGTTCTCGGCGGTGAAGGCCGGGTCGCGCACCACCTTGCGGTGGAACGGCAGCGCGGTCGGCATGCCTGCGACCTCGAACTCGTCGAGCGTGCGGCGGGCGCGCTCCAGCGCCTCGGCGCGGTCGCGTCCGGTGACGATCAGCTTGGCCAGCAGGGAGTCGAACGCGCCGGAGACGGTGTCGCCCGCGGTGACGCCGGAGTCCAGTCGCACGCCGGGGCCGCCGAAGGTCTTGAACACCTTGATGGGGCCCGGCTGGGGCAGGAAGCCGCGGCCCGGGTCCTCGCCGTTGATGCGGAACTCGAAGGAGTGGCCCTGCGGGGTGGGGTCGTCGTAGTCGATGGTGCCGCCGGCCGCGATGCGGAACTGCTCGCGCACGAGGTCGATGCCGGTGACCTCCTCGGAGACGGGGTGCTCCACCTGCAGGCGTGTGTTCACCTCGAGGAACGACACGGTGCCGTCGGCGCCGATGAGGAACTCGCAGGTGCCGGCGCCCACATAGCCGACCTCCTTGAGGATGGCCTTCGACGCGGCGTACAGCTGCTCGTTCTGCTCGTCGGTCAGGAACGGCGCGGGCGCCTCCTCGACGAGCTTCTGGTGCCGGCGCTGCAGCGAGCAGTCGCGGGTGGAGATCACGACGACGTTGCCCTCGGCATCCGCCAGGCACTGCGTCTCGACGTGGCGCGGCTTGTCGAGGTACTTCTCCACGAAGCACTCGCCACGGCCGAACGCCGCGACCGCCTCGCGGGTGGCGGATTCGAACAGCTCGGCGACCTCGCCGAGCTCGCGGGCGACCTTGAGGCCGCGTCCGCCGCCGCCGTAGGCGGCCTTGATCGCGATGGGCAGGCCCACCTTCTCGGCGAAGGCGACGACCTCGTCGGCGGTCTCGACCGGTCCGGGGGTGCCGGGGGCGAGGGGCGCTCCGACCTTCTCGGCGACGTGACGCGCGGTCACCTTGTCGCCGAGGGCCTCGATCGCCTCGGGCGACGGGCCGATCCAGATCATGCCCGCACCGATGACGGCGCGCGCGAACTCGGCGTTCTCGGCCAGGAAGCCGTAGCCGGGGTGCACGGCATCCGCGCCCGAGCGGCGCGCGACGGACAGGATCTTGTCGATCTGCAGGTACGTCTCGGCGCTGGTCGAACCGTCGAGCGCGTACGCCTCGTCGGCGAGACGCGCGTGCATGGCGTCGCGATCCTGGTCGGCGTACACGGCGACGGAGGAGATCCCGGAGTCGCGGGCGGCGCGGACGATGCGTACGGCGATCTCGCCGCGGTTTGCGATGAGGACCTTGGCGATATCAGGCATGGGTTTCAGCCTAGCGGGGGGTCCGCCGGTTTTTTTGACGACCCTCGACAAGATATCGGGGGAACTGTCGTCAGGAACCTACGGCGGCGCTCCAGAGGTCCGTCCAGGTCACGCCGAGCTCTGCGGCGAGGCGTCGCAGGGTGGACAGCGACATGCCGACGACCGTGGACGGGTCGCCGTCCACCCGGGTGATGAAGGCGCCGCCCAGGCTGTCGACCGTGAACGCCCCCGCGACCAGCAGTGGCTCGCCGGTGGCGATGTAGGCGTCGATCTCGGCATCCGTCAGGTCGTCGGCGAAGGTGACACCCGCCGAGGCTGTGGCGGTGGCCTCGACGGGGGCGGTGCCGGGCGAGACCCGGAAGACGGAATGGCCGGAGTGCAGCACACCGGTGGCGCCGCGCATCAGCCGCCAGCGCTCCCGGGCGGCCTCCGGCGTGTAAGGCTTGCCGTAGACCTGGCCGCCGAGCGCGAACATCGAGTCGCCGCCGATCACGATCCCGTCGAAGTCCGGATGCTGCGCCGGAAGCCTGTGCGCGACGTCCGCGGCCTTGGCCCTGGCCAGCAGCAGCACGAGCTCCGCCGGAGCCAGCGGCGCACCGCGCTCCGCCTCGGCGGCGGCGCCCACAGCATCCTCGTCGACCTCGGGGGAGAAGATGAGCGGCTCGATGCCGGCCTGCCGCAGCAGCATGAGTCGGGCGGGAGACGTGGATGCCAGGCAGACGCGCATGCTCCCACGATAGGGCGCTCGCGGTGTGGGATCCTGGAACGATGACCTCCTCGCAGCCCACGCTCGACCTCGACATCACCGGAATCGCGCACGGCGGCACCTTCATCGCCCGGCACGAGGGGCGGGTCGTGTTCGTCCCCGACGCCGTTCCCGGCGAGCGGGTGCGGGCTCAGATCACGGATGCGAGCAAGGACTCCTTCTGGCGCGCCGAGACGCTGGAGGTGCTCGAGGCCTCGCCGCACCGCCGCGCGCACGTGTGGGCGGAGGCCGATGTATCGCGCGCGCCCGAGGACAGGGTCGGCGGCGCGGACCTCGGGCACATCGCCCTCGACCACCAGCGCGTGCTCAAGCGGCAGGTGCTGCAGGAGGCGCTGGACAAGTTCGCGGGCGCCGGGATCGAGGCCCCCGAGGTGCAGGCCGTGGACGCGGGTGACGGCACCGGCTGGCGCACGCGCGTCTCCCTGCACGTCGACGCCGACGGCCGTGTCGGCCCGTATGCGGCGCGCAGCCACCGCGTGATCGACGTGGCGACGCTGCCGCTCGCCCGCCCTGCGGTGGCCGACGCCGCCTTCGCGCTCCGGGCGCAGAAGCCCGGACGCGTGGACCTCGTCGAGCCGGGCGACGGCCGCGTGCGCGTGCTGCCTCGTCCCGAGGGCGGTCGACGCGGCAAGCAGGAGAGCGTCTACGAGACAGCGGGCGGACGCCGGTTCGCGGTGGACGCCGGCGGGTTCTGGCAGGTGCATCCGCACGCTGCCGACACGCTGCATCAGGCCGTCGGCGATGCGCTCGCCGGCCGCGTCGACGCGGATGCCACGCACTTCGACCTGTACGGAGGCGTCGGGCTGTTCGCCGCGACGCTGGGGGAGCAGGGCGCGAGCGACATCGTCACCGTCGAGTCCGACCGCCGCGCCACCGAGCACGCGCAGCAGAACCTCGCGGCGTTCGACGCGCAGGCGGTGACCGCCAGGGTGGACCGCTTCCTGACCGGTCTGCCCGAGGGCACCAGGGCGGGCGCCGTGGTGCTCGATCCGCCTCGCGCCGGCGCCGGACGCGGGGTCGTCGAGTCCATCCACGCACTCGACCCCGAGGCCGTCGTTTACGTGGCCTGCGATCCGGTCGCTCTGGCGAGGGATCTCGGCACGTTCCGCGGGATGGGCTGGGACGTGACCTCGCTGCAGGCGTTCGACCTGTTCCCGCACTCGCACCACTTCGAGGCCGTCGCGCTGCTCTCGCGCTGAGGCACCGCGGAATATCGGGCGCGTCCCGCGCACTGGGTAGGCTGGCGGCATGAGCACCGTCGCCCTCATCGACGACCACGAGTCGGTTCGTCTGGGACTCGAGGCCGCCTGTCAGCGTGACGGCGAGCAGGACGTCGTCTTCTCCGGAGCCACCGTCCGGGAGTACCTCGCCTGGCGTGCGGCGTCAGGCGCCCGGCCCGCCGACGTGGTGGTGCTGGATCTCACGCTCGGCGACGGCACGACAGTCACCGAGAACGTCGCGACGCTGGTGGCCGACGGTGCGAGCGTTGTCATCCACAGCGTCGCCGACCGTCCGGCATCCGTGCGGGAGGCGCTCGTCGCAGGAGCGGCGGGCGTGGTCAGCAAGTCGTCCGCGCTGGACGACGTGCTCGACGCGATCCGCACCGTCGCGCGGGGAGAAGCGCTGAACAACGTCGAGTGGGCCAGCGCCGTGGACGGCGACCGCGAGTTCGCCGATGCCCAGCTGTCCGTCCGTGAGCGCGAGGTGCTGCGCCTGTATGCGACTGGGCTGCCGCTCAAGGCGGTCGCGGAGCGGCTGGGTGTGGCGTACTCGACCGCGAAGGAGAACATCTCCCGCGTCCGGGTGAAGTACGTCGAGGTGGGGCGTCCTGCATCGACCAAGATGGATCTGCTGCGCCGGGCGATGGAGGACGGCATCGTCGCGCCGGAGGGCCTGACGAGTGCAGGGTGAGGTCCGCAGCATCCGGGACGCCTGGAGCAGCCTGCCGAGCCCCGGCGAGGTGGGCATCGGGCTGGAGCGGTTCACCGGTCAGCGTATGGAGCGCATCCTCGCCATCGTCGGGGCGATCGGCTCGACCGCGCTCGGCATCCAGGCGCTGCTCGGTGCCGTGACCCGTCTGATCCGACTGGACGGCCCGCACCTGGCGATCATGCTGCTGGTGTTCCTGCCGCTGCTGTGGATGATCATCGCCTGCGTCACCGGGCGATGGGTCAAGCAGGCGTGCGGGACGTTCGCGGTGGCTTACGCGCTGTCGCTGATGCTGTGGCCCGCGGTGGTGGATCGCTCGATCCAGGAGCCCGCCGCGCAGCCCTGGATCTTCTTCCTGGTGAACATCTGCGTGGTCGCGGCGATGCTCGCGTTCCCCGTGCGGCTCCAGTTCGCCTGGGCGCTCGGCGTGCCGCTCGTGTACGGCTACGTGCGACTCGCCCAGGGTGACTTCGCGCAGGGCTTCTGGATCACCACCGGATTCGACGTGTCGTTCACGATCATCCTCGGCATGGTGATCGTGTCGCTGGCGTGGATGTTCCGGCAGGTGGCGACCGGCGTCGACGACGCGCGCGACATGGCCGTGGAGACGTACGCGGGCGCCGCGGCGGCATCCGCGTCCGAGGAGGAGCGGGTCGCGATGGCGGCGCTGATGCACGACAGCGTGCTGGCTGCGCTGATCGCCGCCGAACGGGCCTCGAGCGACCGGGAGCGCACGCTCGCGGTCGCGATGGCACGCGAGGCGCTGACCCGGCTGGCCAACACCGAGGCGTCGATCGCCCAGGAGGGCAGCGACGAGCCGGTGAACCGCGCCCAGATCGTCGCGGAACTGCGCCGGACCCTGTCCGAGCAGGGCGCGGATGCCGTGGTCGAGGAGCGCGGGGTGTCGGCGGAGATCCCCGGAAAGGCGGCACGCGCGATGGTGCTGGCGGCGCGGCAGGCGATCGGCAACGCCCTGATCCACGCCGGCGGGCGCGGGCTGCATGTGGTGGCGGAGTCGGCGGATGCCGATCGGCTGACCCTCACGGTGCAGGACACCGGGCCGGGGTTCGATCCGGATGCCATCGGCGAGGACCGCCTGGGCATCCGCGCCTCGATCATCGCGCGCATGGCGGCCGTCGCCGGGTCCTCACGGATCACGTCGGACGACCGCGGGACCGTCGTCGAGCTGAGCTGGGAGCCGTCATGAGCAGGGAGCCGTCATGAGCAGGCAGCCGTCATGAGACGCACCGTACGCAGCATGACCACTGCGCTCGCCCTGGGGTTCGCGCTGTACTTCGCCGCGCGGGCGATCTGGTGGATCGAGCAGCCCACCGCGCCGCTGCTGATGGTCGCGGCCATCGGGCTGTACCTCGCGGCGGTGCTGACCGCCGTGCTCGCGTCGTCGGCCGGGTCCGTGCGGATGCCGGTGAGCGCGGCCGTGTTCGCGCTGATCGCGAGCGCCGTGGTGCCGGCGTTCGCGAGCATCGCGCTGGAGCGCGAGATGCGCAGCGCCCCCTTCGCGACCTGGTACATCGGCGCGATCGGGCTGCTCGCCGTGGTCTGCGTGGTGCGGCGGAATCCGATCGTGGGCTGGGTGTCGCTGGGCATCCTGATCACCGCGGCATCCACCTACCTGGGCATCGGCAATGCCTTCGAGCTCGGGCTCGTGGGGTCGATCACCTGGGTGGTGGTGGCGCAGCTGCTGGTGCTCTTCTGGGATCGCGCTGTCCGGGACACGGAGCGCCTGGCGGACGTGCAGCGGGCGGTGTCCGCGTGGCATGCGACGCAGCTCGTCCGGCAGCGGGAGCGTCGGGTGCGCGCGCAGCGGGCACTCGCGATCGCCGGGCCCGTGCTCTCGCGGACCGTGGCCGCCCATGGCGAGCTGACCCCGCAGGAGAGGCTCGAGGCCCGGCTGGCGGAGGGCACGATGCGGGACGAGCTGCGCGGGGCCGTGCTGCTCAACGACGCCGTGCGGCAGGCGATCTCGGATGCCCGCAGGAACGGGACCGTCGTGACCGTGTTCGACGAGGGCGGACTCGACGGCGTGGATGAGGAGCGCCGCAACGAGATCCGCGATGAGCTCGCGAGCGTGCTGGCGAGCGTGCATTCGAACCGGGTGATCATCCGCGCGGGACGCGACGATGAGATCGCCGTGACGGTGGTGGGGCGTGCGGCCGGCGGCGCGCACGACGACGATGCCGTCGACCTGTGGCATGAGATCCGCCGCACCGCGGACTGACGCACAGGCTGAAAAAGCGAGATCCCGCCGGCTGGACTCCGGCGGGACACGACTTTCGAAGAGAGTGGGCGAGGGGCGGCGAAGCCGCCCGCCCCTCGCCAGTGCGGAACAGCTACCCGAAAACTGTCCGCTGGGGGCGGTACTGCGTCTGCCTACCCTGGGGCGGAGCAGCCGCCTAACGCGAAGCGTTGATATAAGTCTGGCGGCTGTCAATAACTCTGTCTGTAGGTATTTCGGGGGACAAATTCGTCCGCTTTTCGACGAAAGTCCATATCCCCTTTGGCTGTTCAGCCAGAGAAACGACCCCAGGGGATATCCCGACGTAGGGGTCTGCGGAGTCCGCGCTGCGTGCGCTCCCACACGGACACGTGCGGCTCGTCGGCGACGGCCTCGTCGGTCTCGCGCGTGTAGGCGTCGCTGACCACAGCGAGGAGAGCTGCCAGCTCCTCCTCGGTGGGGTTCCCGCGGATGATCTCGATGCGGGGGGCGTCTTCGTGCTCGGTCATGATGGCTCGCCGGTCACAGCGGGATGTTGCCGTGCTTCTTGGCGGGCAGCTCGGCGCGCTTGCCCTTGAGTGCGCGCAGCGCCTTCGCGATCGAGACGCGGGTGTTCGCCGGCTCGATGATGCCGTCGATCTCGCCGCGCTCGGCTGCGAGGAACGGGCTGGTGACGCCGTAGGTGTACTCGGCGGCGAGGCGGCTGCGCACGGCGGCGACGTCCTCACCGGCCTCCTCGGCCTTCTTGATCTCACCGCGGTAGAGGATGTTGACCGCGCCCTGGCCGCCCATGACGGCGATCTCGGCGGTGGGCCAGGCGAGGTTCACGTCGGCGCCGAGCTGCTTGGAGCCCATCACGATGTACGCGCCACCGTACGCCTTGCGCAGGATGACGGTGACCAGGGGGACGGTGGCCTCGGCGTAGGCGTAGATGAGCTTGGCGCCGCGGCGGATCACGCCGGTCCACTCCTGGTCGGTGCCGGGCAGGTAGCCGGGCACGTCGACGAGGGTGATGATGGGGATGTTGAAGGCGTCGCAGAAGCGCACGAAGCGGCTGGCCTTCTCGCCGGCCTCGATGTTCAGGGTGCCGGCCATCTGCGACGGCTGGTTGGCGATGATGCCCACCGAACGGCCCTCGACGCGGCCGAAGCCGATCACGATGTTCGGCGCGAACAGGGGCTGCACCTCGAGGAACTCGCCGTTGTCGACCACGTGATCGATGACCGTGTGGATGTCGTACGGCTGGTTGGGGGAGTCCGGGATGATCGTGTTCAGGCGCTGATCGGCATCCGTGGTCTCCCACTCGAACTCCGAGGCGTACGCCGGGAGCTCGGCCATGTTGTTGTCGGGGAGGAAGCTCAGCAGGGTGCGCGCGTAGTCGATCGCGTCGTCCTCGTCGGAGGCGAGGTAGTGCGCGACACCGGAGCGGGTGTTGTGCGTGTAGGCGCCGCCGAGCTCCTCCATGCCGACGTCCTCGCCGGTGACGGTCTTGATGACGTCGGGGCCGGTGATGAACATGTGGCTGGTCTCGTCGGCCATGACGACGAAGTCGGTCAGCGCGGGGGAGTACACCGCGCCGCCGGCCGACGGGCCGAGGATCAGCGAGATCTGCGGGATGACCCCGGAGCTGCGGACGTTGCGCAGGAAGATCTCGCCGTACAGGCCGAGCGCGACGACGCCTTCCTGGATGCGCGCGCCGCCACCGTCGTTGATGCCGATGACGGGGCAGCCGACCTTGGAGGCGACGTCCATGACCTTGACGATCTTCTCGCCGTAGACCTCGCCGAGGGACCCGCCGAACACGGTGGCGTCCTGGCTGAACACCGCGACGGGCCGGCCGTCGATGGTGCCGGTGCCGGTGACGACCCCGTCGCCGAACGGTCGCTTCTCCTGCAGCCCGAAGTTCGTGGAGCGGTGCCGGACCAGGGCGTCGAGCTCGACGAACGAGCCCGGGTCGAGCAGCTGCTCGACGCGCTCGCGGGCCGTCTGGCGGCCCTTCGCGTGCTGCCGCTCGGCGGCCGCCCCGGCACCCGCGTGCACCGCCTCGTCGTACCGTCGGTGCAGGTCGGCCAGCTTGCCGGCCGTGGTGTGGATGTCGATGTCGTTTCCGGGGGCTTCGTCGCCGACCTCGGCGTGCGGCGCAACCCCCGTCGGTTCGCTCGCGGCGCTCATGGGCTCGGACTCTAACCCGGCGATTACCCCGTCAGGGCGGTGTCGGGGAGCGGTATCCGTCACGCCGGTCGCACGTCGTGGCGGGTCGTGTGCGCGCCGGGCGACGCCTGCGCACCGTCCGCCGCGAACCCGCCCGTGACGGGGCGGCACGCCGGTGGGGAGCGGTTAGTTTCCGGCCATGACAAGGCAGGCCGCGCCGCTCGACATCGACATGCTGCGCCCCGCGCTCGTGGCGCCTGTCGGGCCGTGGACCAGGGTCGACCTGGTGGCCGAGACCGGGTCGACGAATGCCGACCTGTTGGCAGCCGCCGCTGCGGGTGCGCCCGACCGGTCGGTCCTCGTCGCGGAACGGCAGACGTCGGGCCGTGGCCGGTTGACGCGCAGCTGGGAGTCCCCGCCCGGCGCCGGGCTCACGGTGAGCGTGCTGTGGCGGCCCGAGAGCGTCCCGGCCGACCGGTTCGGCTGGCTGCCGATGCTCGCGGGCCTGGCGCTGCTCGACACGGTGAAAGAGGTGTGCTCCGCACCGGCAGGTCTCAAGTGGCCCAACGACCTGCTGCTCGGCTCCGAGGGCCGCAAGGCGGCGGGCATCCTCGCCGAGATGACCGCGGTGACCGGCGGCGGCCCGGGCGTGGTGCTGGGCATCGGGCTGAACGTCGACGCGACGATCCCGCAGCTGCCTGCGGGGGCGACGTCGTTGGCCGAGGAGGGTGCCGCCGGGGTCGACCGGGCGGAGCTTCTCGTGGCGCTGCTGCGGCGCCTGGCCGAGCGGGAGGCGCGCTGGCGCGACGCGCGGGGCGACGCCGAGGCCGTCGGGCTGCGGTCGGACTACCGGGCGGGCTGCCTGAGCCTGGGCGCGCAGGTGCGCGTCGAGCTGCCGGGTGGTGACGCGATCGTCGGCATGGCCGAGGACGTCGATGCGCACGGCCGCCTGCTGGTCCTGGGGGCCGACGGGGCGCGCCGGCCGGTGGCGGCGGGCGACGTGGTGCACCTGCGTCCCGTCACCTGACCGGTACTCGACCGCCGCACCGTTAGATTGGCCCGATGGCCTACCCCGACGAGCTCCTCGTCGAGGACGAGCGGGTCCTCGTCCACAAGCATCCGCACCCGAAGATGCTGGCGCTGCCGGTGCTCGTCTTCCTGGTGACGGTCGGTCTCGCGGCCTACCTGGCGGCGTTGGCGCGCGACCTGAGCTGGGCGTCGATCGCCTGGATCGTGATCGCGGTCGTGGCGGTCGTGGTCGTCGGATGGTTCACGCTGGTGCCGTTGATCCGCTGGCGGACGACGCACTTCGTCGTCACCGACCGGCGCGTCCTGGTGCGGGAGGGCGTCCTGTCGCGCCAGGGCATCGACATCCCCATGGGGCGCATCAACAGCGTGCAGTTCCGGCACACGATCGTGGAGCGGATGCTGGGCTGCGGCACGCTGGTGATCGAGTCGGCGTCCGACGAGCCGCTGGAGTTCGACGACGTGCCCGGCGTCGAGGAGGTGCACTCGTTGCTGTACACGCAGATGGCCGACGTCGACGAGCGCCGGGAACGCCGGTCCTACGACAGGTACGACCGTGGCGAGGGGGATCGCTGGTGACCGCGAACGGACTGCCGCAGCGGGTGCCGGCGCCCGGGCTCCCGGAGCGGGTGACGATCTACGAGGTCGGGCCGCGCGACGGGCTGCAGAACGAGTCGGGGATCGTGCCCGTCGAGGTCAAGGCGGAGTTCGTCGAACGCCTCGCCGACGCGGGCCTGACCACGCTGGAGACGACGAGCTTCGTCCACCCGAAGTGGGTGCCTCAGCTCGCCGATGCCGCCGACCTGCTGGAGCGCGTGGAGCGGCGCGCAGGCGTCGACTACCCGGTCCTGGTGCCCAACGAGCGCGGCCTCGACCGGGCGCTGCAGGCCGGGGTGGAGCACGTCGCGATCTTCGCCTCCGCCACGGAGACGTTCGCGGGCAAGAATCTCAACCGGACCCTCGACGAGCAGTTCGGCATGTTCGAGCCCGTCGTCACCCGGGCTCGGGCGGAGGGGCTGCGGGTCCGCGGGTACGTCAGCATGGCGTTCGGCGACCCGTGGGAGGGCGCGGTCGACCCGGCGCAGGTGGCCGGGGTCGGGCGTCGGCTCGTCGACATGGGGTGCGGGCAGCTGTCGCTGGGCGACACCATCGGCACCGGCACCGCGGGCCATGTCGATGCGGTCGTCGACGCCTGTGTCGCGGCGGGCGTCGGCGTCGACACCCTCGCCGTGCACTTCCACGACACCTACGGCCAGGCGCTCGCCAACACGCTCGCGGCGCTGCGTCGCGGGGTCACGACGGTCGACGCCAGCGCCGGCGGGCTCGGCGGCTGCCCGTACGCCGAGTCGGCGACGGGCAACCTGGCCACCGAGGACCTCGTCTGGATGCTCGACGGCCTCGGCATCGCCCACGGCGCCGACCTGGCGAGACTCGTCGACACCAGTGTGTGGATGGCGGCGGCCCTGGGCCGGCCGTCACCGTCGCGGGTCGTGCGCGCCCTCAGCGGCTGACGGCCGCCTCCGACCCGTACGTGCCGCGCAGGGTCCGCTTGAGGATCTTGCCGGTCGCGTTGCGGGGGATCTCGTCGACGATCTCGACGGCGCGCGGGCATTTGTAGGCGGCCAGCCGTTCCCGGCAGAACGCGACGACCTGCTCGGGGTCCACGGTGCCCACGACGACCGCGGTGACGCGCTCGCCCCACTTCTCGTCGGGCACCCCGATCACGGCGGCGTCGGCGACCCCGGGCCTCTGCGTCAGGATGCGCTCGACCTCGACCGGGTACACGTTCTCCCCGCCCGTGATCACCATGTCCTTCTTGCGGTCGACGATCGTCACGTAGCCCTCGGTGTCGCGGACGGCGACGTCGCCGGTGTGGAACCAGCCGTCGACCAGCACCTCCGCCGACGCCTCCGGCAGCTTCCAGTAGCCGGTGAAGATGTTCGGGCCGCGGACCGTCAGCTCGCCCGGGGTGCCGTCGGGGACGGGGGTGCCGTCCTCGGCGACGATCCGGCAGTCGACGTGGCGCAGCGCCCGGCCGACCGAACCGGCCTTGTCGGGCAACGCCGTCGCGTCCATGACCGTGCACGTCGGGCTGGTCTCGGTGAGCCCGAAGCCCTCCAGGAACGCCCAGCCGCGGTCGGCGAAGAACCGGATCACCGGCAACGGGCAGGGTGCGCCGCCGGACAGCACCCACCGGATGCGGGAGTCGTCGACGCGGTCGAGGTCGTCGCAGCGCATCAGCATCGTCCACATGGCCGGGACGAGGAACTGCACGGTGACGCGCTCGCGGGCCATCAGGGCGGCGGTCTGCGCGGGATCGAACTTCGACACCGTCACGACGGTCCCGCCCAGGTAGAGCAGCGGGAACGTGAAGATGCCCAGCGCGCCGATGTGGAACAGCGGCGCCACCGACAGCGTGACGTCGCTGCGCAGCAGGCCTTCGCCCGCCGACAGCATGTTGAC